>Ga0265293_10000771_pt1 | contig 73494 bp, 48 predicted proteins | sample Munlanlewell138R_FD_192505 | JGI IMG/M metagenome (GOLD analysis project Ga0265293, IMG submission 192505) | Leachate microbial communities from a municipal landfill in Southern Ontario, Canada - Leachate well 138R | ecosystem: Engineered > Solid waste > Landfill > Unclassified | place: Canada... | reverse complement strand
CCGGAAGATACGGAAGATACCGAAGCCGAAGAAAAAGACGATTGACAAGCAATCCCTTGCAACTCGGCTAAACACAAGGACAAAGGCAACGGAAAATGGGAGCAAAGAGCTCTTATAGATAGTTGTCAATATGAATGCAAACAACGAAGAATCCAGAAAAGGAGACCGTGTTATGTCAATGGAAATGTGCCTCACAATGTCGATACCTCCGCCGGAAGATACCGAAGATACCGAAGCCGAAGAGAAAGATGATTGACAAGCAATCCCTTGCAACTCGGCTAAACACAAGGACAAAGGCAACGGAAAATGGGAGCAAAGAGCTCTTATAGATAGTTGTCGCTATGAATACAAACAACGAAGAATCCAGAAAAGGAGACCGTGTTATGTCAATGGAAATGTGGCTCACAATGTCGATACCTCCGCCGGAAGATACGGAAGATACCGAAGCCGAAGAAAAAGACGATTGACAAGCAATCCCTTGCAACTCGGCTAAACACAAGGACAAAGGCAACGGAAAATGGGAGCAAAGAGCTCTTATAGATAGTTGTCGCTATGAATACAAACAACGAAGAATCCAGAAAAGGAGACCGTGTTATGTCAATGGAAATGTGCCTCACAATGTCGATACCTCCGCCGGAAGATACGGAAGATACCGAAGCCGAAGAGAAAGATGAGCAGTAAAAATCGTCCCTCTCTATAAATTCTGCTTATCTTTGCTAAGGTTGATTTATCTAATACTTGTTCATACTGCCGGATCCACCCTGTGACATTTATTCCGGTAGCATTATAGCCGACTCCTGTGCCTCCCCTAAACTGGCACATGTACAATGAGAGTTTCCCATCTGCCCTTCGGGCAAGAAGACTTTACTGTCGAAAAAGAAACGACACAATCCGGAACTGATCGTTCGCAAGCATCAGGATGCTGCCAATGTAGTGCAGCATACCCACGAAGTGTCCGAACGTCGGACCTGTACCGCGGTCACTCAACCTCGTTCTACCCATCGCTATACGCCTAAAAAGCGAGACCAAGACGACGTTTTGCTGAGTGCTATTTATGAGTTAGTAAAGGAACATCCTCGGCGAGGTTATCGCTTCATCACGGCGTGTTTGCAACGTGTGGGGTGGCATGTTAACCACAAACATGTTCACCGGCTATGGGAGCAAGAAGGTTTCAAAGTACTTCAAAAACGGCGCAAAAAAAATGGGCTATAGGCGATTGTTCCCATGCCTGTGACAAGCGTATAGCGCTATTTCGAAATGATGTGTGGACTTGGGATTTCATCTACGACCGCACGATTGATGGTCGGCAACTGAAGTTTCTTGTAATCTTAGATGAATTTACACGGGAACATTTATGTTTGGAAGTGCGTCGCTCCTTCACAGCCGACGCCACTATTGGTGTATTATCAGACATTATGGACTCCTTCGGTTGTTTCGATAGAACTATTGTACCGAAGATCTCTGTGATGTCCTCTTTTTTTGCACCCGTTGCATTTCAACCTTGAATCCGCCCAATCGCCCCTTAAAACAATTCTCGGAGCAGGATACTCAGTCCTCAAAAATATCGCCACTTTGCCACTGTTTGGGTTTTCGCTGCTTCTCGATTTTTGCACGCAGCCGATTCAAACGCCCACGCAACGTGGAAACACGATAATCACCGCTCAACCCGGCGATACCCTCTGAGCGCTCGATGGCTTGCAGGCTTTCTTCACAAATTTCAGCCGCCGCTTTCGGATTGCGAAATTGATGTTCTAAAAATTTTGCCAGTTCCGCAGCGCCGACACAGTCCTTGGGAAACTCCTCATGAAGTATTTTCCACGTGTTGAACATTTCATCAAAACGCCGCAGTCGTTTCCACGATTGGCCGGTCAGATGCAGGCATTCCCGACGCAAATCGTCGGCAATCGCAAATTCATCCAAAAACTGCTGTCCCTGTTCCACCACTGCCTCATATTCTTTATTTTTATAATAGAGGCGGATGACAGAGAGACGGTCTTCTGCATGATAAAAAGCGGAGCCTTCAGAAGCAGCAAGACTTTCCGACAGATGCCCCGCCAAAGCGCCCAAAGATACGATATCCAGGGCGTTATGTTCAAAAACGCCGGGCAAGGCGCGAGGATCGCCTGACTCCAAAAAGTAAAACCAAATATTAGGAATAGCAAAACCGGGCACATCATCCACACGATGGAAATCAAGAATAGACCGTTCAATGTTTTTTAGGCTGCAATCGCCCAGGCGTTGCTTCCAAACACGGCGGACCGCATGCACCAAATCATAATGCGCAAGATGTTCGAAAGGATCGTTGAGCCGATTTTGCACAAAGCGTGCACGGAGCAGCGGCAGATCAAAACTTTTCCCATTGAAACTGACGAGACAATCGAATTCAAGAAACTTTTCAGCCAGATAAGCGAGCACCGCTCCTTCATCGTCATAATCGCGCATAAAACATTGTTCAAGAACGAAACCGGTATTGCGGTAATAGCCCAAACCAATCAGGAAGGCTGCAGTCCCCGCACCGCCTGCCAATCCTGTCGTTTCCGTATCAATATAACAGCTTTTCAAAGGATTGATATCTTTCAGTCCCTTGTCGCAGGCGCTTAGCGCGAGTTGTTCTCCCCTGCACTGCAGTCCTAAACTTAAGGGGATTTCGCCTACATGGTAGGTGAGCGGATAATTCTTTTTCATGTGGAAAAAGCCGAAGTCGTCATCACCATGAATTTCACCGTGAACAAGTGTGCTGAGCGGCGGATACTCACCTGCATCGGTGTCGGTATCGGGCTCAGCCGCGCTCGACGTCCGCCCGGAACCCATGAAGGCACTTAATAGTCCTTCCCTTTCCTGTGTCAGAAAAGAACCGGATTCAGGAGGTTTTTCCGTCTGCGATGAAGACGCGGGAGAGGATGTTGAAGAAACCTCCTTCTTAGGCGCGGTCTTGTCCCCATCACCGCCTGCAGGCGGCAGCATGTTCGCCGTCGTCAACGGCAATGACTCTTTCAATTCTTCTATTATTTTCTTGTTGTCGTTCATAGCTATACTATACTGAAAATATCCAAGGCAGGATCCCTACCTTCGTGGGTGTCCTCTGCCAAAAAACCGTGCTGAAGGGGAAAACTATACAGGCAGTATACCACAAGAAAAAGCACAACTATCGCAAATTCCAACAGAACATCCCGCCTACTTGATACAATAGGCATGCCGAGAAAGCGCCATAAAAAGTAAATCTTCATGCTCAACTTGAAAGAGACATAAAGACCGTATTGTCTGATACCAAAGTATTGGTGTAGGCTATTATCCAAATTCTGCTGCCTGTCACAGAAAACGAAAAGGACAATTCCATGCGTCAAGGAATATTGACTCTGGTCATACCCCTTTATAACGAAGGGGAACATTTCCAATACAGCTTTTATGTGATCCGCGATACCTTGGACAGACTGCCGTCCACACAGATTAATGGGTGGGAATGTGTGCTCGTAGATGACGGTTCCGCCGACAATACCTGGGAGGTTTTGCAAGGACTCGCTAAATCAGACACGGAACGAATCGTACCGCTCCGATTCAGCCGTAATTTTGGCAAAGAAGCCGCCATCCGCGCCGGGCTCGCGCAAGCCACAGGTGATTTGGTCATTGTCATGGACGGCGATTTGGAACATCCCCCTGCCATGATCCCCGACATGGTGAACTTATGGGCAACGGGCAACATAGATGTGGTCAATACTGTCAAAGAACAACGCTCCAAAGAATCGCCTCTCTATCGCTTTGCCGTCTTCCTCTTTAATTTCCTCATGCGGCTTGTCGTACCGCAGCATGTGACAGGAGACAGCGATTTTAAATTATTGGATCGTAAAGTAGTGGATGCCTTTTTGGTCCTTGCCGAACGACGCAGTTTTTTCCGTGGTTTAATCGGATGGATGGGTTTTCGCAGTGCCCGGCTGCCGCTGCCTCCCATGAACCGCACTGTCGGTCAAACAAAATTCACCATGAAAAGCCTCATAGAACTGGGTATGACCGCGCTCACCTCCTTCTCCACACTAGCCTTACACTTTGTCACGATCTTAGGCTTCTTATTTACGGCTATCTCCCTACTCTTCGGCATTTATGTACTCGCCATGTGGTGGCTGGGCAAAGCCGTGGAAGGTTTTACCACCGTTATCTTTCTCCAATTAATCATCGGAAGTGTTATTATGTTGGCGCTCGGTATTATTGGTGAATATCTCTCCATCATTTATACCGAAGTAAAGCAACGGCCCCATTATATTCTTTCTGAATCGGGGCAAGACCAAAAGCGAAATCTACCTCATGACCAATAATCCACAAACCCAAAAAGAAAAGAAACGGCGCACCGGTGATACCATCGCCATTGATGGCGCTTACCAATACCGAGCGTTGACCCAAGGCAATCCTGTGCAACGCTTCTGGCATCTGTCCAAGCAACTGGTCATTGATACCTGTTTGCCGCCGAAGCCCGATCATTACGTCATGGATGTGGGCTGCGGCTCCGGAGTTATTGCCAATTTTCTCGCAGGCTATGGCGCGCAGGTTTTGGGCGTTGACGGCAACGAAGCAGCCATTGACTTTGCACGGGAACACTTCTCATCCGAAAACACGCGCTTCTTCCATGGTCTCGTAGATGAATCTTTTGATGTAGAGCAAGCGGTGGATCACATCTACTGTATGGAAGTGATCGAGCATATTTATCATGACCAGGTTTTGGACATGCTCAAAAGCTTCCATGCCTTGCTCAAACCGGGCGGGCAGGTCTTACTCACTACTCCCAATTACGCCAGCCTCTGGCCGATCATCGAATATGCTTGTGACAAACTGCAAAAAACGGCAACCATGGGCGGCGACCAGCACGTCTGTCACTTCAATCCAAGACGACTCCGCCAAACTTGCATAGATGCGGGCTTTCAGGTGGAGCGGCTCAGCTCCTTTTGTTTCGCCGCACCGTGGATCGCGCCGCTCAGTCTGCGCCTCGCCAAAGCTATCCATGGTATGGAATTGGCGCTCCCTATTCGGCTGGGCTCCATTTTATTGATCATCCTGAAAAAGGAGCCGGAAGCCTGATAAAGACCAAGGCAGCGGGCGGCAGCCGCGTCCATGGCGACTGTTCCGCACGGCGTTGAATCTTCTTCAGAAAAGTTATACGCGCAGGAAAATCTTTTTGCGGTACATGATCCACAAAGGAATCCAAAGGATTAATAGCACCAATGTTGCGCCAATAAAAGGTCCCACCTTCGCCATAGCGCCCAATACGGGGCATTTTTGAAACAATTTGTTTAAATGAACAATATGGACCGCCATATAAACGGCGATGGCATTGGCTCCAATAACGACGAAAGGATAAGCCCAGCGCTGCCACTGCCAAATGTCAACGACAAGATAAAAGAGGGCGAGAAGCAGGAAACTCCAACCGGCCGCCCACAGCACCATGGAACTGGTCCACAGATGCTTGATGATGGGGAAATGGAAACTCCAGAGCCAACCAAAGAACAGACAGCCCACACCGAGCAGCATAAGATTTTGGAAACGGCGCAGCGGTGTCCCCGACCCGCGCAGCACCTGCCCCGCAAAAGAGCCTAAGAGCACAGACGCGCCAAAGCCGAGACTGGGCAGTATCCAGGCGTAGGTCGTCGTCTGACTGCGGAACTTGCCAAGCGCCACGGAATCGAGCCATAGGGCGAGGTTGGTGTCCGGTTCCAATGCCCAGCCGCCCGCGCCGGGGACGGGCACAAACATCATGAGCAGCCAGTACACTATTAACAGCACGCCACACAAAAGAATCTGCATGGGCCGTTTCAGATAGCAATAGGCGAGGACAGCGATCACATAGCCCGCGGCAATGGACTGCAACGTATTGGAATAAAAATAAAGGGTCTTTTGATGGATTTCGAGAAGATTACCTTGCGCGATCATGCCAAAGATCCACAGGAGCACTACACGCCGGAACAGGCGTTTATAAAAAACTTTCCAATCTCGGGTCTCGCCTTCCTTCAATGAAAGTGCGAAAGGAATCGTGACGCCCGAAACAAAGAGGAAGAGGGGCATGATCAAATCCCATGCAGCAAAGCCTTCCCATTTCACATGATCCAATTGGAAATAAAGCCATTCGGGAATCTCACCCCAAAAATAGAGTAAGCCCACGAGGGCAAGAAAAAATTCTTTCCCGCCAATAATCCAAAACATATCGAAGCCACGCAGGGCGTCCACCGACAACATACGCGTTTTTTTAACAGGCGCAACGGCGGTCGATTCATTTTCTTGCGCTGTAACAGCTGCGGCGGCAGGAGCATGAGAATTATCTGTCATAATACTACTTTCTTCTACAAGATGATGCTTTGAGAACACCGTTGTTTTTCAACGAGATCCTCAGCCGAAATTAGGTTTTATAAAAAGGTAGGAGGTTGGCGCTTACTGCTTTTATCCAAACGCATGACTACCGTAAAATGCGTATTGAAATCAGGTGAAACACCCGGCAGTCGGAAACGCCAACAGATAATAAGAAACGAAAGAGCGGCAATCAATGCTGCCACTGAAAGACAAAGCGAAAAATAGGTTAAGCGCGGTCTAAACGCAAAGTGAACACGATGCGTGCCGGGCGGCAGCGCCACCGCTTTGAAGTGTCCATCAGCGCGTAATAAGGGTACCTGCTCGCCATTAACATAAGCAACCCATCCGGGATACCAAGAATCCAAGAAGGTCAGTACACGATGCTCAGGCAGTGGTCCCACTTCTAAATCAACGGTGTTCAAGCTTCGCGCCTGAATCTGAATCAAACCATCTTCATCATCCAAGTCCGATTTGATCTGTATCCGTGTGAAGCGGAATTCTTGCTGCCCTTTGTTCTCAATAACGATATTCCCACGGAGGCGCGCAAAATCGGGAAGCGGCACTTCCACCTCCCGCTCTTTGCCGCCTGTAGACCGCGCCACATGCTGCAGCCCCATTTCACTACGGTCCGTTCCCGGAAAGCTAAACTTAAAATCAACCTGCGCGCCGCCCTCGCAAACATACGCATAAACAAGTGAGCTGTGGAGCGCCCCCGCGCTGCCTGCAGGACGACCCGGTGCAGATGTGGGCAATTCCACCTCAAAATTCAGGCTCCGTTTTTTACCCGCTGCCGTGGGAGTGAAAAGCACGGCAGGCGCAGTGACGTCCGTGACCTGTACATGATCCGATACGGCAGAATGAGGAAGAGCGCCTTCTTCCACCTGTGGGATGGCAACCTCCGCTCCTTCCTCTAAAAAGACCGTTGTTGCTGCGGGGAAAAAGTCTTGTTTACCCGGCATCGTGCCCACACTGTACTGTCGGGCGAGCCAAAAGGAACGTTTGAACAACATATTGCCGCGCGTATTTTTTTGTGTCGGTTCGAAGGCTTGTACACCACGCAGCCCGGGTCCTTCGCGCGGCGGTCCACTCAGCAGATTGCGCACCTCATGCAAATGAGCAGGATCCACACCGTTCATAGCAAAGCGAAGGGAATACATGAAACGATTCGTAATAGGATCAGTTTCCCGGTAATTGGTAGTGGGCACTACATGACCGCTCTCTTTGATTTGCACCGTATCCGTGACTTTTTTACGGGTCAGATAAGGCACAAAGGATTGATTCCATGCGTAGGTCTCGCCGAAGACCAGTGCCACCAACGCCAATCCGATCAAGGCGCGAAAGACCAGATGCATACGCAGCATACCGGTCAAAAGCATGCAGAGCAAGGCAACAACAGGGATACCAACAACCAATGCGGGAGATACCTTTAAGTGGGTGATAAGCTTGATCCATTGCGGCATGGGCGCTAGGAGCACGTAGGCGACGACGAGCAATGCCGCAGCACGTCCGAGAGAAGCGCCTCGGGTGCGCAAAGGCTGACTCATCGCATCAACGCCAAATCCCGCCAGCAACGCCAAGGGCAGCAGCGCAAAATCATAAGCACGCGAATAAGCGCTCAGCGTAAAAGGCGTAACTTTTTCAAGCAGCGCGCCTATGGGAAGGGGCGGACCAAAGCAGCATTCCAACAGGATAAAATACAGCGCTGCGAAAAGAAAGACATCACGGCGGTTACGATGCGTGAAAGCGGCCGCCGCCAGCAACAAGGCGGCAACACCCGCGTTACGCAAAGTTTCCGCCTCATACTTAACCCCGCCGTAGAGCACCATTTTCTGGTAAAAATCCAAGGGCGACCATTTCCATAAATCTGAAAATTTGCCGAGGGAAGGAGCAACCGAACGAAGACTGTATCCGCCTAACTGCCACGCAGGCAGCAAGACAACCGCCGCCACGGCTACACCGAAAAAGAAGAGGATGCCCATAGCAGCGCCATTATGCAGCCACGGCCGAAAGAACCCACGAACTCCCGCGGCACGTCGATTCTTGCGAAGGGTCAGCAAAAAATAAAATAATCCGTACAAGGCTGGCACGAATCCGGCAAGGTTGGCAATTTGCAGAAAGCCTCCCGTAATGCTCATAGCAAAGGTTAATCCGCCGAGCGTGGCAAGCGCCATTTTCGTAAAGAAATCCTGACTGTCAATCATCTTCTTTATCAAAAGCAACAGCAGCGGCAGCCAAGCCATCGTCGTAATAAAGTGATATTCCCCCATACGCCGAACCATGAGCGCACTAAACATGAACGCAATGGCGGCAATCAGTGCGCCGGCAAAACTAAGCTTATGGGCGCGGGCAAGCAGATAGGTGCAAAAGCCCATAAAGATCAGATGTAGCCCCCACATGATCGCGAGGCTATAGTTCGATTGGGCAGGCGTCGCTTCGCCGCTAAGCCACGAGCGAACAAGATTGGGAATATAAAAAATAAACGATTGAGGGTTCCCCGTAATGGGCATGCCGCAATAGGTAATCGGATTCCACAACGGAAACTCGCCGGCGTGAAGGTCATAGTCAACCAAAAACGTGATGGGCCCAAAATAGCGGTATATATCATACATGCCGCCGAGCTGCGACGGATCTGTGACACGTACATATTCGAAGGTCACCAAGGTAAGCGCGACAATTATCAAAATGGCATACAGCGCTAAAGTTATACGCATAAAAAGCTGCGCTTTGCTCATGATCCTGCTCCTAATCAAAAAAATGACTACACATGTTCGTGGATACACCGGGCTGCACCCGCCTCAAGGTTTCAGATTTCCTTCAACGATAGGACAGCCGTGCCTTTGGCGTTCTAAAAATATCCCCCCTTGCCCAAGGGGCCGCACAAGAGTCTCTGGCAGGCTTATCGAAAACGTTCAATCTTCTGATATTTTCCACTCTCTAAATGGTAAATGTTATTGCCGCTGATGATGCCTTCTTCCGCATAATCTCTGCCGCCGAAGGACATAGAAAGATAAAACTTGTTGCCGTCTATACGCCAGCGGCCCTCAAGATAATCTACGCCTGCAACGGCTTTTGACAGCGGATGGGTGGCATAGAACACACCGCCGGAGGCGAGGGTAAGTTTGATTTTGTATTGAGATATTTGAACCTGCCATTCGGTACCGATCAAGTTCATTTCATTCAACAAAGGCAGTTGATTCAATTCCGGGTTGGAAGCCAAGGGATCGCTATTTGATTTTGCTGCCGCTTCCCCGCCCCCGGTAATGCCCGGATTATCGCCACCTTCTTGGGACAGCCGGTATTGTTGTACCGCAATAGGCAACACAAGAACAATGGCGAGAAAAACAAAGAATCCGATTAATATCTTGTTATCCATTCACAAAACCTTATTCTTGCAATTTCATGCCACAACGTCAATTATACGTTATAGAATAGCATATCCCATGTTGCCAGTCTACTTTATCAAATCGAAAGGCGAACAGGGCTTCAACCCTAACATGTACGCCCTTCCCGGTTAATCAATCGCCGCCAACCCCGCACACCCTCAGATACTATCAGACCGAGTGCGGAGAGAAATCACCCGTGAAACAGGCGGCGCCATACGCCCGTACACTGCGGCACGACACCGCCTTAGCGTTTCTCCGCAGCCAAACGAGTCGCTTCTTCCAAAGAAGGAATGAGGGGTATGACACAGCGAAATCCAAGATCGGACGACCTGCCTTCAAAGTCGTAGTAATCGGCCTGATTCAAAAAGCGGCTCTTCAAAAAACTGCCGCCGCAGATGTACATCTTATCCCCGAAATCAGGTCTTTCCCCGGCGCCCAAAGGGTTCACCGCGCTGCCCGTCCATTCTGCCACATTACCCGCCATATCATAACAGCCCGCCCAAGAAAGGTCCTCAGAAAACGAGGCGCTTGGGCGGCTTGAGTCTGTGTGCACATTTGCCGCGCCCTCTTTCCATTCATCGCCCCAAGGGTATAAGGAAGACGCATGCGCATCTCCGTGTGCGGCACGTTCCCACTGTCTGCGCGAAGGCAGCTGTTTCCCTGCAAAGGCGGCATAGCCTTGGGCATCAAACCAAGACACATAGGACACAGGCAGTTCTATGGACGTGCTCATCAGCATCTTCAGTTCTGCGCTTGCGCTCCATTTCGCCCCCATATTATCGAGAAAAAGGGCAAAGTCTTTGGTAGACACCTCGTGAATGTCTATTAAGAAACCGGGGACATAAACGGGCGCGCCGTCTAAGTTCACGTAGCCCGCCGGCACAAAGCACATGTCTTGGGGGCACATGAGCGCAGCCATCATATGCTGAACGGCATCGCTGGCTTGGAGAAGCGCATCTTCATTGCCCTGCCGTGCGGGAGCCTGTGCTTCCTCCCACAGCTTGCGCCCTTTGATCGCCCAGAGAGAAGCGTCGTTACCCGATTTCGCAACCTTATCCACAACCGATGACAAAATTTGCACCTGTTGTTCTAGAGCAGCGAAAGGATCGTTCTCCTTTCCGACGGAGACAGCTGAATAAGCGCCGCCGTCGGGAGCGGCAGCATTACTCTTTTCCAAAACGAAAAGCATCATCAAACCGATGCCCACGATGACCGCCGCCGCAATTCCAAAAACAAGGATCCGAAAAATAGAGCTGGAACTTTTAGAATGTCCGTAGCGTCGACGGGAAAGGGTCTTTTGCGGATCTTTGCCCTCATTAAGCATCTCAAGGATCGGCTCAATGGATTCGCGCAGCGAGCCAGCACTTTCATAGCGCTTGTTTCGGTCCGGGTCAATGCATTTCTCTACAATACCCCTCAACGCAGGCGGCAGTGAAACAGCCAGCGACGCCGGCGTACCAACAGAACCAACGGGAAGATGGCCTGTCAACATTTCATAGAGTACGATCCCAACACTGTAAATATCGGCACGGGCATCCACATCTCGCGAGTTGCGGTATTGCTCCGGCGACATATAATAAGGCGTTCCCATGACCATGGACACGGAGGTCGCAAAACGGTTATCCATGAGTTTGGATATACCAAAATCCATCAATTTGATTTGGTTATCCTTCGTAATCATGACGTTTTCAGGCTTGATATCCCGGTGTATCGTATACGCGTGGGCGTAATCCAAGGCGAGGCACAGCTGGTCGATAATATGCAGCACCTGCCGTGCCGGCATACGTTCACCCGGCGCAAGGCGATCCAGCAGCGCGCGCAGGGACTGCCCCTCCACATACTCCATAGAAATAAAGATGCCTTGCCCTGTCGTGCTGATATCATGGACACGCACCACATTCGGGTGGGTTAATTTCCGTGTAATGCGCGCCTCGTTGAGAAAGCGGTCAATCACCATCTTCTCCGTCGTAAATTGAGGCAGCAGCGTCTTCAGTGCCAAATCTTCACCCAACACATTATCATGGACTTTATAGATGCAGCCCATACCGCCGCGGCCGATAACGCCCAAGATGGTGTAGCGGTTGTTAATGACTTGACCCCGTTGGAATTGGGAAACCCGCTGTCCGCCGTCCTGTTGAGGCGCTGCCTTTTGCGGCGTTTCATCCGCCTCGAAAGACACAGACGACAACGGCGCGCCGCACTTTTGACAGTGGCTGTGGCCGCCTTCATTCAAAAACGAACACCGCAAACATTTTTGCCTGACCATAACGTACCTTTACGTTTATCTATAGGGCACGGCAATCTGCCGCGCCAACCGCCGTTTCCAACATGACCTAGCACAACATCACACCCCCATTGTCCTTAAGATTCTTCTCGCTGTTCCTCCTAAAGAAACCTGATCGATACAGACAAAAGCCACGCTGATCTTGCTTATATAGTATAACACGGCTTTTCTACTTGTTTATCGCTTCGGAAGACAATAATTTCCACGCCTTTGCAAAAGCACGAAAGGAGCGGTCATAGCTTTTTTCTGCTTCCGCCGGAAAACAACAGCCCGGCAATTCCTTGTTCGCAAGGTGCATATGCAAACAGTCGCAGCAGACCGCGTGATTCGAACAGCCCGGGTAAGTGCAGGTACAGCGGGACGTATTAATGTTTCTATTGGGACAACGATCTTTCATCTTCTATTTCTCCGGGTTAAAGCTTTGGATAGATCCACCGCTAGCCTTCCGGCACAATATCCGCGTAAGGCTCCGGAAAGTCTACACGGTAAATATCGATACCGCAAGCGGCAAACAAGGCGCCGTCCTGACCGGCGGCCACGGCTCCCACGTCCTCAGGTAAGGCAAGCACTTCCTCCCATTGCCCCGTGACAAGCTGAAGACGGATTATTTTCTTGCCCGATCCGTAATAGCAATAGCCGTCATTTCGGCTGACCTGCTGCAAACTGCTAATGGGGGGTGCTTCCGTAGTGAAAGGCTCCAAAAGCTGCATACGCTCCACATCGAAAATTCGGGGAAGATCGTCCACTGCCAAGACAACGCGCTTTGTTGTCCCGTCAAAACACAAGCGATTCGCCATTCGGCTTCCCTCAATTCTACCGTTCCAACAAGGCTGTACCGTACCGCGCACAAATACGGAAAACAAAGGCGGCTCAGCTTCTTCCGCTTCCACCACAGTCTCTTTATCCGACAACACCGCGCCCACCGCGAAAAGGAATTCATCACTCAAGGCAAGTCCCGTAACGGCCCGTTTCCCCAGCGGATTTTCCACCAGTTTCGTCGATTGGGTCGTCGGATCGGTGACAGCAATAGCACCGCCTCCCGATTCGAAAGACCAGCCGCTGTAGAGCAGCTCTTCCCCGTAGGCAACAATGCCGCCTGTCGCATCATGATAGCCCCGATTGCCGAGGCGCGTAATCGTCATAGGATTTTTACCGTCCCACTCTTGCCATGCCTGTTCAATATCAAGGCGGAAAATTTCTCCGTCAGGATAGGAAACACCCCAGCTTGCCCCTTCCGTAAATGCCATATCCCGCACGCCGCCCAGCCGCGGCGAAACAGAAGTCAGTTGGGTAGCAACGCCCGTCGTCCCATCCATAAAAAACAAGGTCTGACCCCACGCTGGACCGCCCCACAGCTGACCGCTGCCGTCCATACGCAAGAAAGCAGCCGTCCGCAGCGGCGGCATCACAGGAAGCTCATGGCGTTTCCACGTCGTACTTCCCGAGCTTATTTGAAAATATTGCTGACCCCGCACGCCTGCCACACCGCCCCTCACGGTGGAAGCCAACATGCGCCCGCCCCGCAAATCAAATGAATGCACCAAGGTCAATTCCGAATCGCCTTGTCGAAAGCGATACAGGCCCTTGCCCTGCTCCACAAATAACATGGTCGCCGTCGTCAAGTGCGGTACCGGTGCCCAAGCCCTTTCATCGCCCTCAGGCAGCGGGAAAGGCGGCGTTGTCACCGGCTCCAAATCGGCATCGAAAAGCCCTTTTTCCGTCACAAAATAATCCTGCCAGCAGCGCCCCCCTTCTACACCGACAAGCGTGTCCGGCGCGGCACGATAGCTTTTTTCAACGGGATCATAGATATACAAGCCCGGCGCTTCCGTACCTACACGGCACAGAATCCGACCGTCAGGCAACGCGCTCACCTCGTGGAGGAAGTGGTTCGGCGCTTTCACTTGACCGCAGTCCTCAAGGAGCAGACTGTTCTGATCCAAGGCAAATAATTTGCCGCCGGGAAAGCTCCCCCCGTATAAGCGCCCGTCCTTCCCCGTCACCAGATTCCACACATAGGCTTCGCCGGGAAGATCTACCGTGTCCACGATTTTGTCCTCTTCCAAGCTATAGATATGAATAGCGCCGTCATAATAGGTGCCAATCGCCACACGGTCGCCTGTCATGGGAGACAAGGCCCAAGCCCCCGCTGTTCCCGGAATTTCCATAGACACGGAAGCGCCGCTATCCAAAGCAACAAGGGCAAGGACAGCGCCCACCGATTCCGTGGCGGAGGTGAGCAATAACAGTTCCCGGTCAGAATCGGCATTGTACAGCGTAATACCCTGTTGAAAATACCAGCCTGTACAAGGCTGTGCCATCAGCGTATAGGCAGGCGCACGAAGAGGCTCCTTCTTTTCCTCCTCTTTCCGTTGATGAAATTGAATGTGCATATCAGAGTCGTTCAAGCCTGTGTCATCGGCAGAGTCGTAGATGATGATACGGTCTTCTTCCGCGCTGCAGGGCAACAACACCACCACACAAAAAAGTAAAACGACACGTAATAGGATCATGAAAACTCCTTGCCTAAGAGAGGCTTTGAATCCGTGCGCCGCTAAAGCGCATGTCCAACACTAGAGTATAAAAGGATAGGGAACATCTTTTCCAACCCACACTATACCCGCTGCAGCGCCTTGTTAACATTGACTGTCCCCCTACTAATCCCTGTATACTGCCTTGGGTCTGTTCCATCCATCAGGCAAAACATAAATAAGAGCGTTGATTCTCGTTCTTATATTTTTACGGCAAAGGAAACTCCATGACCGCAACATTCACGAACGAACACCGCATGTGGCGCAACCGTATTCTAATTTCCACCTACCTGGGTTACGTAGGTTTTTATCTCACGCGCAAGGTCTTCACCCTATGTAAGACCTCCATTGTTGATGAGCTCGGATGGGAACTCTCCGATACTGCCCACATCTGGACCGCCTTCTTGGTTGCCTATATGATCGGCCAGTTCATCAGCAGTTTTGTAGGGCGACGCTGGGGCGCCCGCGTACTGCTGCTCGGAGGACTGGGATTTTCCATGGTCTGCAATATTATTTTTGGCTTCGCCAATTCCTACAGCACCTTCCTCGTCTTCATGATTTTCAATGGCTTGCTCCAAGCCGCAGGCTGGCCTGCCTGCGTGGGCGCCGTTTCCGAATGGATACGCGTCCATGAACGCGGCCGTATCATCGGCATTTGGACCACCCATTATATGTTCGGCAATATCTTGGTCAAGGGATTGACCGCGCTGTTTTTGGGGATAAGCGGGCTATACTTAGGAATGGCAGGCTGGCGTTGGGCCTTCTTTGGCTGCACCGCGGCAACCTCACTTACGTGGTGGCTCCTCTATTTCTGGCAGCGTAACAAACCCGAAGATCTCGGCTTGGAAGCCTTGGTCACTGCCGACGAAAAAGAACAGCAGTCCATCGACGCCTCCAAGGAAGAAAAAGTTTCTTTTGCAGATTATTTAAAACTAGCTTTCCATCCCATGGTACTCATCATGGGCGCAGGTTATTTCTGTGTCAAATTTATGCGCTATGCCCTCGATTCTTGGCTGCCCGCATTCCTGAATACCCAAGGATTGGATGTGAGCGCCGCAAGTGTATACTCCCTAGGATTTGATCTCGCAGGAATGGGCGGCTGTATTGCTTCCGGATACTTGTTGGATCGGTGGTTCCGCGGCAACTGGGCAGCCCTTTGTCTCGTTTTGGGTATGGGAACCATCCTCGGATATCTCTGCGTCATCTACTTGGGCACCTCGCCGCTGCGCATCGCATTGAGCTATTGTATTGTAGGCTTTATGCTCTATGGACCGGACATGCTCTTGAGCAGCGCCGGAGCCGTCGAGATTGCAGGCGCTAAAAATAGTGTCGCTGTAGCAGGCATTGTCAATGGACTCGGAAGCATCGGACCCATCGTACAAGAAGAGGTCATCGGCTTCTTTGTGCGTGGCGACACCGCCCAAGGCATCGGAAAAACAAACACCCTCACCCTTGGCATCAGCGTACTCATGACCCTCTTCATGGTACCCTTATATTTCAGACTGCGGCGATTGCGACGCAACATCAAACAAAACCAAATAGCACAAGGCTAAGAACCTTCAACCGAAGGACAAAGGCCCCGTGCCCAAGCAGTAATCAGTTCCGCACAGCGAAGGGGCTGTTCTTGCGGAATGAAATGCCCTGTATTCGGCAATACCAGCAATTCACTATGGGCAAGCCGACGATGCTGTTCCTCTGCAAAGGCGGTCATGTAACTCTCTGAGCCCGTAACCAGAAGCACAGGCGTTCTAATCTCGCATAGGCGCTCCAAAAGAGGCGTGTAACCGCCGCTCCCATAGACTTGCGCCTCAATAGAAGGACGACACTTCAAATGAATTGCGCCCCCGTCATCCACCGTGAAGCCATACTGTAAATAGGCGTCTAAGGCAGCCGCCGTCCAACGGTTCATGGGCGCTTTCCCGCCAAAGTGAGATCGGGCATATGCTAACGACGGCAGACTTTCACGACGACGCAGCGTCCGCTGCGCCAGTTCTTGGGCTGACGCAAAAAAGGCGGCGTCTGCGATGATAGCGTCGAACCATAGCATGCCCGCAAATCGATGGGGATCAAGCAGCGCCGCATGGGCAAGGGTCGACGCACCGCCGCTATGACCCACCGCCAGGACGTCTTTCTCAAGGCCGAGTTGATCCAGCATGGCTAACAAATCTTTCGAGAAGCCCTGCCATCCATAGGCATTCGGATATTCAGGCGTACTCGAATCGCCGTGCCCCCGAGCGTCCCACGCCAACACGCGATAGCCGCCGTCCAGATGCGTTATGACAGGATCCCATGTGCGGCCGCACAGCCCCGCACCATGGCAAAAAATCAACGGCTGACCGCTCCCCTCATATTCCCAGTAAGAAAGGCGGGTTTCAGGCGTTTGTATCCATTGTTGCGACACGTTGCACCTATCACCCAACAAGCCCTTCACAGGCAAATCTCCCGACATTGGCGTTGCGTCTTTATGAGGCATGGGGGCTCCAATCATCTTCCATCGCTTCCAACAGCGTATCCGATCCGCCCTGCTCTTGACTCGCTGCTGCGGCATCCTCACCGAGGGGATGACTTTCCAAAGACTGGAGTTCTGATTCACCACCGGGCGCAGACAAAGGAACTGCAGCCCTATGCTCTTCCAAAAACTGTTTGCCCAAAACAGAAGCCTCAAACTCCGGAAATCGCGTCATAAAAAGATGGAGAAGATCACGAGCCTCCTCAAGTTTTTGTTGGCGCTGACACAAATCCAAGATGCGGCGCAGCAACACCAACACTTCCTCCGGGCTTTGCATACCCGCCAGTCCGTCGCTAAACCACGCAATGGCGTCATCGGTCCGTTCCAAGCGAACGAGCACCCGCGCAACGCGTGCTTGAATCAATGTATTCCCCGGATAAATCTGGGCGGCAACATAATATTCATTGAGCGCCCCCTCCCAATCTTCCGCCTTTTCAAGTGCCTCTGCAGCCCCTAAACGCGGAATATGCTTGCCCACCGGATCTTCCGGAACGACGGTCTCCACCAGCAAACGGGACAGAAAAGAAACCAACATGGTGCCGTACAAGGCGAAGCCGGCAATCACCAGGCCGAGAAAAGAAAAGATGAAGTAAACGGGATCATGGGGAAGCAGAATGCGAAGCGCCTTCATTTCAAAGACGTAAAACACGACAACCGCGAATAAGACCGCCCCTTGCGTACGCAAGCCAAACTCTTTATGTTTTACAAAACGCTCCCGTAAAGACCAGAAGCCAAAAAGAACAAAGACAACCATGGCAACGGTCACAATTAAATAGAGAATAGAATAGGTTAAATTAAAGATGATGCTCATGAAAACGATTCGGGATCATAGTTCTGCAGTAAGGAATGCGCGTCATGCCGCGCACAACGCTTATCATCTCACAAAAGGATTTAGCGACACCACTTCTTCCTTTCCAACAGCAAACAAAAACCACGCCAAATTCCATCCCCTAAACCTAAATCTTGCGTTCTTCCAGACAACGAAAACCATAATTTGGAAGCGTATCAGGAATAACACTCAACTTGGACTCTTGAGTGCTATGACACTCAGGGCGCGCCACGGGTGAAGAAAGCCACTAAGGCGACGAGCATGCCCACGAGCGCGACAGACCAGCACCATTTCTTTCCTTTGCTGCTCGTTTCGACCTGCAGCCCTAAAAGAGACCATGCCATACCGCCAAGGGCAAGGAGCATGATCATATACGAAATCCAAGGCTGGTAAGATCGCAGCCCGGAACGCATCAAGATCGGGATGAGAAAAAACAAACCCAACGCACTGCTGCCCAGCCCATCCAGCCACATGGGCCGCGGCTGCGGCGAACATCCGGTCAAAATGCGTGTGCTGATGGTTTCTTCAGGATTAGCCCAAGAAGGGGTCTCATCCACGACAACGGTGCCGCCCGTTAAGTCTTTACCGGGCTCGGGTAAGGGCGCAAGCGCGATTTCTTCGGCATCAACATTGAAAGGGATATCACCCATTTCCTCAATCATGTCCTGAAAGCTGAGCCCCTCTTCTTGCTCTTTTGGGATGTCATTATCGTGGTTCATGGATGTCACTCTTCTTTGGTGTTATTGCTTTCCAACGCCCTTCGGCCTGTATAAAAACGGAAGTCTTTCCAAAAGGTGCGGATATTCCGCAGCACGGAAGGCGGATGTAATCGCAGACTCAATTCCGTGTTGGTCGTGTCCCAACAAGGAACGCTGCACTGATGTACCTGCAATCTCAGTTTATGAAAGTTTGGATCGCGCCAAATCTCGTGAAGCGGGCGATCCTTCACCGAAAAACGGCTGTCCATATCGCAACAAGGCGCCACTTGCCCCTGTGGTCCGATGGCGCATACGGCATAACCTGCATAACATCGAAAATGTTCCCGATTGCGGAAGAAGGGAACAATACCGTCGTGGAAGGCGGCGGATGTGGTGATGAGCCTTGTCCTTTTACACCGCACTTTAAGTCGATTCAAAGCTTCTTCCAACTCAGGCAGCTCCTCTTCCCTAAAGAGCAGTTCTTGAAAGGATTCCTGCGGCTTTTCTCGATGGAGCAAATTCGTATGTATCGGCGCGAATTTAAGCTGATGTACACCGAGCCCTTCGGCATAATCAACCATCTGGTCGAGGTGTCGAAAATTTTGACGGGTAATCAGATAATTGATGCCCACTTGAATTTGGGGCGCCGTGCGGCGCAGCAAATGCAGCGCTTCTTCGGTTTTACGAAAATTATTTTCACCGCGCAACAAATCATGAAGGGCTGCTTCATAACTATCCATAGAAATTGAAATTGCGGCAACCCCCGCGTCGCGCAGTGTGATGATCCGTTCTTCCGTGAGGAGCAGCCCGTTGGTGCATAGGTGAGGTGCCATACCCATTTCATCGGCATAGCGGACAATATCGGCGATGTCATTGCGCAACAAGGCTTCACCGCCGCTAATAGATACGAAGGAGGTTCCGAGCCGGGCCGCTGACCCCAAGAGCTCCTTATACTCTTGGGTGGTAAGTTCGCCCGCTGTGGTATTGAGCCGGCGCCGCTCCTCTAAGCCGCACATGCGACAGCGCAAATTACAGCGTTCCGTGACAAAGAGCAAAAGCACGGGTAGATATTTGGGCGGCCTTTGTAAGCTGCGGCTTATCACAATGGATGCGGCACGACGCGCCTGTGTTGCCAAACGCAAGATACCGAAACCGCGGTGTCTATGTTCTTGCTTTCGCGTCACCATCGGGCTTCTCCTGCCGCGCCTGCGGCGGCAGTATAGGGGAGCGGGTCTTTGGTCTATGCTTCACGCGAAACTTATTGCACTTCAGGCAGCTCGGTCTCAACGCTCAGCACAGCCGTTTGCGGGCTGTCAGATACGAGGCTCACCTCGCCGGCGTCGGCGGTGTCTGGGATCTCTTCATCAGCGAAGAAATCGGGATGGCTGGTTCTGAGCCGTTCCAAAGCCGCCTCCGACTTTTGGGCGACACTTGACTCGGGGAAAACAGCCGTTTGTTTGCGGTACATCGCCACTGCTTCTTCTGTTCTGTCCATCTTCTCGAGTATCTCGCCCATCTTGAAATAAGCGCGGCGTGCTGTGAAATCATCCGGCCATTGGCTGACCATGTCTTGATAATAGGTGAGGGCATCGTCCATACGATTTTGTTCGAGTGCGAGGAAAGCGAGTCCGTCGGCGGCTTGGGCTGCAAACTCATTCCCCTTGTATTCCGTGTACACCATTTCGAGTGCCGTACCGGCAAGATCCCAATTATTTGTTTCCAAGGCGGTCTCGCCTTTCATGTAAAGGATCTCAGCTGCCCAACGTCCTGCATGATCAGGATCAATATCATCAAGCTTTTCAAGGCGTAGGGGCAATTCTTCCTCTTGCATCGCAGCTGCGTAAGCAGTCATAACGTGTTGATCCTTCACGACACTATTGATCTGGATCAAGGCTGCCACTGCGGCACAAATTAAAATAAATACAAGTGCCGCACCATAATATTTAATATTTGCGCGCAGATGTACTAATAACTTTTGCCATTCAGTTTTTGGTTCTTCAGGGATCAGTAAACTGCTTTGGGAAACGCCTTTTTTTCTGGGTCTTGCCATGGGTAAATGTATACTCCGAATAAATAAAAGTTGTTGTCAACAGGATTGGTAAATTTATTTTGCCGTTGTCGGATTCGTCTTTACAGTATTGCGCGGGCTCTCCAATCAGCTGATAGGGCCCCACTCCAAAATTTGCCACGTGTCTTTATAACGCTCCATGAGAATGACTACCTGCCCCTGTAGGCTTACGGGGGGATTGGTGTGCGCGTCTACGGCATCCGCATTGGTACCGAAGGTATCAATGACAGTTGCGCGATTGCCCTGCACTTGAATTCTTGGTGTGGCGCGGGTAACACGTATGTTGCGATAATTACGCATTAAAAAATTTAAATCTTTACTCAGTTCATTATAGTCGCGGTTGCTGCGGTCACGATAAGCTCTCGATACATGGGCAAGAACCTGATAGACCCGTCGATTTTCCATGCCGCGCTGCACATCTTCAAGAACCTGCGTGATCCTCTCTTCATCACTCAGGGTCAACCCCGTCATTTGCCCTATATTGGAAGCAAATTGGGTTTGACAAGCGCTGAACATACACAGCATAAACAGCGCCATACTCGTTGTGCGTAAAAGCCCCATGGATTCACATTTCCTAGTCCATATCCGGAACAAGATGGATGATGAGACGCTGTCCACGCAGCGCGCCCAGAGGCTGAACCATAATGTCCAGCTTCTTGCCGGGCTTGCGGTAGAGGATGCGCGTGCCGCCTTCTGATTGGTTCAGGTCGACGCGCTCCCAGCCGGCAGCGCCCATGTTATCAATATAGAACTGGGCAATCTCATTGACAGAAGCACGGACGGTATAGACCATGCGCCCCAGCTGCATCGTGTTCGACTCATAAACATAAGTACGGTCAGGATCTTCTTTGGCTTTGAGCGGCAGCGGAATATCCTTGATGCGCTGCCCGGTCGCCATTTGTAAACTGTCCGGACGGGCAGAGGCAGACTGCATAGCCGTTGAGCCCGTGGCGGCTTTCGTTTCATCCAGCAATTCCACAGGCGGCATGGTGTCTTTTTTCCAAGGCGATGATTGACAGCCTACCGAGGAAAACAACAGTAAACCGAGAATGAAAATAGACAGTACTCTTTCCATGATTTTCTCCCACAAATAATAGTCATGCGGCAGCGGTGTTCCAACAAAATCCATGAACCCCATATTATGCAACGCAACATGGATGTTTCTGATCAAGATACAACCCTATCGCTTGCGTATAGCATAGTGAAATTGAAGACCGTCATTCAAATTGCTGCAAGATATTTCACAAAGGCGCCGGCAGCTCGGTGTAGAAACTTCTTTGACGCCGACCCAAAATAGGGGATCTTACGAAATTGAGCAGGTTGAAAAACCGTGTACCTCGAAGGAAGGCTCATTATTTTTTTATTGGCCGCCTCTTTGCATGAAGAAACCACTCCTTTTTCTGCATGAACGCTGTTTCGGTATGATACAATACGATTCTGGAAAAGATAGGGTGTTTCAATGAGAGACAAAAATACTGCCGTAGAAATCGAAAAAATACTCATTGCCTGTGCGGACATCGAATTCGGAAAGGTTTTAGAACGGTTTGTGGCGCGGCCCGGACTCAGTATTGAGCGCTGTCATGATGCGGCGGGCTTGTTGCGCGCCGTCACGCGCCACGATCGCAGCGTTATTGTTTTGGACTGGTCTCTCAGCCATGACACGGATATAAACCTCGTTTCTTTCGTATTGCAGCGCCACCCGGGAACCCGTTTGATTTTACTTTTTGATATGGAAGCCATGGAACAGGCGCTCGATGGTATTCGCCAAGGCGCTTTTTTCTACTTACCCCGAAGCAGTACCCCCTCTGATGTGGCGCTTGCCATCGAAAAGGCCTTGGATAATCGCGCGGCAACCTTACATTTAGATCACTACGAACAATCGGTTTTTGAAGAGTTGGTGGGGCGCACGGAAGCAATGCACCGTGTGGTAGAGCTAATCCGTAAAGTGTCGCCTACGGACAGTACGGTTTTATTATTGGGCGAAAGCGGCACGGGCAAAGAGGTGGTCGCTCAGGCGATCCATCGACTCAGTGCGCGCAAAGACCATCCTTTTGTGGCGATCAACTGCGCCGCCTTGACCGAGAGTCTCCTTGAAAGCGAATTGTTTGGTCATATCCGCGGCTCGTTTACAGGCGCGACGGAAGATAAGATTGGTCTTTTTGAAGCGGCAGACGGAGGAACCCTATTCCTTGACGAGGTGGGCGATATGTCGGCGATCACGCAGGCGAAGATTTTGCGCGTCCTTCAAAATGGGGAAATCCGTGCTGTCGGCGATTCAAGAATCCGCAAAGTGGACGTGCGCATCATTGCGGCGACCAACCGTGATTTGTTGGAAGGTGTTCAATCCCTCACTTTTCGAGAAGACCTGTATTATCGGCTGAATGTGATTCAAATCCGAATTCCGCCGCTCCGCGAACGTATGGACGCCCTTCCCGCCCTAGTCAACCATTTTCTCATTCAATTCAACCGACGCCATCATAAACACATAAGCGGTGTGGATGCTGCCGCCGCCTCTTATTTAAGACATTATGACTATCCGGGCAATGTCCGCGAATTGGAGAGCATCATCGCCCATGCCGTTATCATGGCTGACGGAGATTTGATTGTCAGCGAAGATCTTCCAGAATATGTACGGCTGGGATCTCGACCACGCCCGGCGCTGGCGTATCAACAGGAAGAAAAATTGCTGTCCATGGCGGAAATGGAGGCACAGCATATTCGTCATGTGCTGACGGCGCTTAAGGGTAATCAGAGTCAAACGGCGAAAAAGCTGGGCCTGTCCCGTTCGACGCTTTGGCGAAAAATGAGACTCTACGACATTGACCCGCTTGCGGTCGCTGAGGATTGATATCCCTGTAGCATAAGGGGATTAATGACCTTCAGATTCGAGATCGGGCGCTCTATCGTCTGTTTTGCCCTGTGCGATAAAGGCGTTGATGATGGCGACGCGCATTTGTCCGCCCATCGGACCGCCGGTGTAGCCGTCCAGAATGGCGATATCGATTTTTTTTCCGAAACGGTAGAAATAATAGACCCAAACAGGAGCGTAATAGGGTCGCATTTCCAAGGTATTTTCGATCATCGGTTTGGTGCCCCGTTTCCGCAGCACATAACGCAGCATGCCGCGCCGCGCCCGATGTTCGGCATCTTCTACGGAGATACGGGGCGGGAAGCACGCTTCCTCCGTCTCACGCTCATATAAGAGGGAAACCCTTTCGAAAATTGCACAACTGCCGAAGCTGGCGTCCACCGTAATCCAAGCGCTGCTGCGCACCTCTTTATGGGTTAGTTCTAGGCGGAACGCATAGGCGGGCATCCAGACAAGCTCCAAGGACGCAGCTTTTCCGTCAGCCGTCCTTTTGATCGGTCTGCGCCGCCGCAGCCCGTAGAGGTTGGTAAAACGACGCAGTGCGAATTGGCGTCGTGCATCGTCGGCATTGATGCGCAGCGGCAGGAATAAAGCGGGCATGGGCTAGGGTCTGGTCGCTTTACGGAAGCCGCGCCAACCGTAAGCGGTAATCCCGGCACCTAACGCAAGGAGCACGATGCCGCAAACAGCATTGATGAGCGCAGCCTTGGGCTTATCCATCGCCCACATGGTTCCGATGAGGACGGGAATGCCTAATACGAAAAGGAAAATCCCGACAGCCATATTGGTTTCGCCGTCCCGTTTCTTCATATCCTTGGCAGCTTGAATTTCAGATTCTTTATTGATATCGATCTCGTGAGACATGGATTGATTCCTTAACGAAAGTAATAATAAACGAATACATGGGGCAACATGGACAGGATCGTCCACAACCGCAAATCGGTGTACCATCGATTGTTCGGCCGCTCCAAGTTGACATAGCTTTCCTTGAGGATAACGCAAACCCAAAGCATGGTACCAAAGAAAAAGACGAGGGCGACTAAGGTTGCCCAAGGTTGATAAACGGGATTGAGCAGGGTATTGATCGGGTGAAATACACGACTGAGTACAGGATGAAACCAGGTCGTACAAAAAGCTTCAAATTGTGCTTCCATGCTTAGTTATTCCTTTCTTGTAACGCCTTTTGCGCAGCATTGCTTTGGATGACAGAACCCCAGGTCAGTCCGCGCAGTTTTTCTTCTGATTCCGGCGCGGTCAGCAAGCTGACCACAACCGTGACGATCAGGGAGAACACGAAGGACCACCATGCTACGAAGAGGAAGGGATCATCAGAAGTGAAGAGTCCCGGAGTATACTGGAGAATAAAACAGAAGGTCACGCCGAGGGTAAGCCCGGCAAGCCCGCCCCAGCGCGTGGCGCGCCGCCATGTGATACCTAAAAGCAATATGGCAAGGGTTGGCCCTTGGAACATACTCAAGATGGTTTGCATAAACACGTAAATACTTTCGCGGTTGGCGATGGGTTTCGCGAAGATACCTGCCAGTATGATGAGTACCGCGGTGAAAGCACGGCCGAGATGCAAAGCTTGTCTTTCGGTGATCGGCTTTTTCCCGATCCAAGAACGCATTTCCCCGAGAATATCCGTAATAAACATAGTACTTGCTGAGTTAAGTGTACCGGATATACTCGACATGAGCGCGGCAAACAAGGCGGCAAACATGAGCCCGCGCAGCCCCGCCGGCAACAGCAACCGAATCATTTCAGGCACCGCACGATCAGCCTCTTCGATGGGCAGCTGAGGAACCAAAATCAACGCGCAAAGACCGGGAAGCGCCACCATGAGCGGGATCATGGACTTGAGGAAGCCGCCGACCAACATACCGCCTTTGGCGTCCCATTCCGTCCGTGCGCCCAGGGTGCGCTGTACAATAACTTGGTTACCGCTCATGTAGGCAATGGCAAGGACGATACCTAGTCCGAAGACGATGCCTGTCCAAGGGAATGGTCCGGTCGTGTCGTGAGGTAAAAGGATCGTGAAATGTTCTTGGAATTCCGGGCCTTTTGCCAAGACTTGTTCGCGCAATGCCGACCAGCCGCCCACTTCCCACAGCGACAAGATAAGCAGACCGAAGCCGCCCACAAACATGACAATCAGCTGCACCACATCCGTGAAGACAACAGCGGTTAAACCACCGGAAAAGGTGTAGAGACCCGTCACAATCGCCATAAGCCACAAGGACCACATGGCATCCCAGCCCAATACGGTGTACATCAGTTTGTCTGCAGTTACCCACAACATAATGCTCAAGCTGAGGAACAGAACGATGGCCCAAATGATGGCATTGAGGAACTGCACAGCAGAATTGTAGCGTCTGCCTAAAAATTCAGGAATGGTGAACACGCCGGTGCGCCAAAAATAGGGTACAAAGACGAAAGCGGCAAAGACCATGGCAGGCATGGAGCCCATCCAGTCAAAGTTGGCCGCCGAAACACCGTGGCGGAAAGTTGCGCCGGCGACTGCCACAAAGTCCATAGCGCCAATATCGCTGACTACAATGGAAAAACCGATGGCCCAAAAAGGTAAAGCCTTGCCGGACACAAAAAAGTCTTCCGCATTGCCCACATAACGTGTGCAAAAGAATCCCAATGCGAGGGTTCCCAGCATATACGTGGTGATAATGGCAATATCTATATTGTGTAAACCAATGATTTCCTGCATAACCGCCCTTCCATAAAAGACAGTCCCCGAAACATACGGGGAGATTCGTACAAAAAAAATGAGTAGGTTATTATGACACAGCCGCCCTCAGGATTCAAAGAAAAGCGGAGCCAACGGAATAATCATGTAGACCGTGATGTTCAATCGGCATCAAAAGCGGGATTATCCTGCGAAGAGATTCATATAGGAAGTGGACAAAGAATCCTGATTTTAACCCGCTGCCAAGCCATGCTGCCGCCAACACTTCCCTATTATGAAATTTCTTCGGAATGAAAGCTTTTTAACACGTGTTTTTCTAAGATATATAGTGTGCGACTACACAAATGATGAGATGAGGTAACTCCATGAAACTACAATATCAAATTACAAAACATATACAACGTGTTTACCACCAAGTGCCGCGTGGACTGTTTTTGACCGCCCTCGTGCTGGCGGCAGTTGTCGGACCGCAATGCAGCGCCGTACCCAATCCCCTCGAAGGCAAAGAGGCGCCTAGTTTCTCCCTGAAATTGATGGATGGCGGTACGTTTGATCTGTCCGAGCATTTAGGGAAACGGCCCGTGGTCTTGGATTTCTGGGCAGTATGGTGTCCCCCTTGCCGCGCTGCCATCCCGAAAGTGGCGTCGACCCGCAGCTCTTTCGCAGATCAAGACGTCATCATCTTGACCGTGAACTTGGGCGATTCCGTGGAAGGGATCGAAGCCTTTTTGAAAAGTGCATCGGTAGATGTGCCCGTTGCTTTGGATGATTCGGAAATTGCCAGCGAACTCTATCATATCACCAGCATCCCGACCATGGTTTTCATCGACAAAGAAGGCAAAGTGGCCCGTGTGAATGTGGGCGGCATGAGCGAGGCCTCGCTCCATTCAGTCATCACGGATCTGCTCTAAGAACGGCGGGCGCAGCGGGCGCAAAGATCTTGCCTTCGCTCCGTGACACCACCACGGCACCGACACAATCGCCGGTCACGTTCACGACAGTGCGGCTCATGTCGAGGAGTCTGTCCACGCCCAAGACGATGGCGATACCTTCCATCGGAATGCCGGCAGTGCTGAAAATAATGCCCATGAGCCCAATGCTCGCGCCCGGGATACCCGCTGTGCCGATAGACGCCAGTATAGCCGTCATAAAAATCATGAACTGCTGTTGAAAACCAAGCTGCATGCCATAGACTTGCGCCACAAAAAGCGCTGCCACACTTAAATAAAGAGCGGTACCGTCCATATTAATGGTAGCGCCCAAAGGCAGCATAAAATTTGTAATGCTGCGATCGGCACCCACCCCTTTTTCCACAGATTCTATGGAAACCGGCAGTGTAGCAAGGCTTGACGAGGTACTGAAGGCTACTTGAAAAACGGGGATCATCTTCTTCAAAAAAAAGCGCGGCGAGACCCGCCCCAAAAGCGGGCAAATCACAAAACACAAGACACAAAAATGAAGGCTTAAGCCGAGCATCACCGTGAAGAAGTATTTGGTCAAGGTGAGCATATAGCCTAGTCCCAAATCTGAGATGGCGCAGGTCATGAGTGCGAATACGCCCATAGGCGCCAAAAACATGACCCAAATAATGATGCGGATCAGCGCCTTATCCAGGCTTTGAAAGACCTGCAGCGCCGGCTGTCCTGCTGTGCCCAAAGTCGCAAGGGCAGCGCCTAAAATCAACGCGAAAAAAATGACGACGAGAGGATTTTCGCCGACCATGACCGGGTTACGGATGAGGGATGGAAGGATCTCATCCTGAAGACGGCGCCCGAGTGAAGGAACCGTATCTTCAGTTTCAGCGGCACCATCCGCCGCCGGGGCCCCATCTGTTTCGGATAAGGCTGCAGCTGAGCTCTGTTCCGGTATTAGGGCGGTGCGGCCGACGCCCGGGCGAATTGTATTGACGAGGAAGAGCCCCAACAACACGGCGAGTCCCGTGGTCGTACAATAGTAGACGAGGCTTTTTGTGCCGACAGAACCCAGTTTTGACGGATCGCCTATGCCTGCTGTTCCCGTTAATACGGACACAAAAATAAGGGGCAGGATCGTGAAGGTGAGCAGCAGAATAAAGAGACGCCCGAAAATCCCGATATAATCACGGACAAAATCTGCCTCGCCCAGAAGGGGGAGTAAAGCGCCGGCAACAATACCTGCCACCATGGCGGCGAGAATTTGGCCCGGCAATGAAAAGCGGCGCGGCAGCCACCGACAAAAGCATAGCAGACTCAAGAATAGCAGGATGCTGCGCAGGAACCCCTGCAGGAGGGGGGCGGTGGTCGTGGGATCGCGCAGTGATGCGCCGCTCAGTATCAGGGCGATCAGCGCAACGGTGAATATCCCATAGGGCAGCCTTCTTTTTTTCGGATAATCTTTCACACCCTTTTTCTTTGCTCCCTTGTTAAACTGTTAGTTGGTAAACAATTTGTCGTTAACTTTATGAATGTGCCATAATACCGACAGAAGCCGATGTAAGACAACTTCTTTACATCGCCCATGTATGGTTGGGAGATTTCCCGGCGCGGCGCACCGGATGCTGCGGCGAGCCGATCATGCAGCCACAGAAGCAGTTTTCCATTTCAGAAAAAAAATAAGGACGATTTGTTATGGACCAAGATCTTTCCCTCAAAATTAAACAATTAATTGCCGACCGCTTTGACCGAAACCTAAACGAAATTACCGATGATGCGCGTTTTGTCGAAGACTTGGGCGCTGACTCCTTGGACCTTACCGAACTGATGATGGCTTTGGAAGAAGAATTTGATATCCTCGTTGATGACCTTTCCGATTCCATTGATACGGTAGCCGATGCTATCAATTTTATTGAAAAACAGCTGAACGAATCGAAGAACGACTGACCAAGGCGATACCGTCTGAGGGGGCGCAAACACCGACTTTGTCGTGGCATTGCTGTGTGTTGCTTTCAAGACGCTTTCTGCCGCCCATTGAGAGGCGGCTTCCCATCGCCGTCTGCCTATCAGCGCAGGTATAGCAGCATTGCCGTGAGGGGGGACATATGATGCAACTCTCTGGAAATGACTATGGACAAAAATCGTGTTGTCGTGACGGGCTTAGGTGTAGTGTCGCCCGTAGGAAACAACTGCACAACATTTTGGGACAACCTTGTCGAAGGCCGTTCGGGCATTCGCGCCGCTGATTTTGTGGATGAACGAACTGCTTCGCGAATTGCCGGCATGGCGGAAGATGTTGTCCCGGATACGATGTCCCCGAAAGAGCTGAAACGGCAAAGCCGATTTATTTTGTTTGCCCTGGAAGCGGCGAATCAGGCATGGGCGCAATCCGGGCTCGATATGAACCACGAAGATCCCTATCGCTGCGGCGTTTACCTTGGCACAGGTATCGGCGGTATCCAAGATATCGAAGAGAACGCTCTTAAACTCCACGAATCGGGGCCTCGCCGCGTGTCGCCCTTGTTAATGATCAAAGGCTTATCCAATATGGCGGCAGGCACTGTTGCCATGCAATTTGGATTGCAAGGACCCAATGCCTGTGTGGTGACCGCCTGCGCCACCGGCGCGCAAAGCATTATCGCCGCTGCCAACGCAATCCGTTTGGGACAAGCCGATGTAATGCTCTGCGGCGGTACAGAAGCCACTGTGATACCCTATGGTCTCGCTGCTTTCAGTTCGTTGCGCGCCCTGTCTACGCGTAATGATGCGCCGGAACAAGCGAGCCGACCTTTTGACCGCGACCGTGACGGTTTCGTCCTATCAGAAGGAGCCGGCGTGTTGGTCTTGGAATCAGAAGCCCATGCGCGCAGCCGCGGCGCGGAGATATTGGCGACTCTTGCCGGCACGGCAGAAACAAGTGATGCCTATCATCCTGTGGCGCCCCGTCCCGACGGATCAGGTGCCGCAGCCTCCATGCGCTTAGCATTACAACAGGCCGGTATCGCGCCGGATCAGGTTGATTATTGCAACGCCCACGGCACAAGTACGCGCTTGAATGATGTAGCGGAATCTCTCGCTTTTTTGGATGTTTTCGGGACTGACACCCCCTTCGTGAGTTCGACAAAATCGATTATGGGTCATTTGCTTGGCGCGGCAGGTGTTGTCGAGTCCATTGCATGTATACTTACTATTCGGTATAATACCATTCATCCTAATATAAATTATGATTATCCGGATCCGGAATGTCCCATTAACGTGGTGGGTAACACGGCGCGGGAGGTCTTAGTTGACATTGCCCTATCAAACTCGTTAGGATTTGGCGGGCACAATGCAACGCTGGTCTTCCAAACTTATAAGTGATAGCCTGATGGATGAAGAACGTTTGGCGGCGCTGCGTGAATTGACTGAAGCACTTGGTCTTAAGTTGCCGTCCTATGAAGCGCTTGATGAGGCGCTTACCCATGCTTCCTGCTTATGTGAGCCCGATTCAGAAGAATTGCGCTGTTATGAGAGTTTGGAGTTTTTAGGCGATGCAGTCTTGGATTTAGCCGTCTCTGATTTTCTTTTCAATCGCTTTCCTGACGGTAATCCGGGCAGATTTACTGAGATGCGTGCAACCATAGTAAACCGCAACAGCGTTGCCGAAGTGGCGCGCCGTTTGGGTATAGGTGCGTACATTCGCTTGAGCAAGGGCGAAGAAGTCTTGAACGGTCGCAATCGTCTGTCGTTACTTGCTGATTCGTTGGAAGCAGTCATCGGCGCTGTCTACCAGACCTTGGGTTGGGCAGCGGCTCATGCGTTTATCTGCGACGCCTTTGCATCGGAACTTAATCAGGTTCGCATGGAAGCGCCTGTTTGGGATTATAAATCGAAATTGCAACATTATTGTCAGGCACAACATATCGCCTTGCCCCATTTTGTTACGAAAGACGAAGGTCCCGACCATAAGAAAGTTTTCTTCGTGGATGTTTTTGTTCAAGATCAACACTTGGGCAGCGGTCGTGGTTCGAGTAAAAAAGAAGCTGAACAGCGTGCGGCACAACAAGCGCTGCACATGATACAGGATAAAAAATAAAGAGATAGGATCGAACGGGGCGTATCCTTGCATTTCGCGCCTATCTCTAACATACAACCAACCCCATAGGAAGGAGATCTCTATAATGCTGGATAGATTCCTCATTGTGGCGGGTGCATCCGCCGTACTTGCCTTGCTCTTTGTAGCCTATCTTGCCCGATATGTGCTGTCAAAGCCGCAGGGAACTGACCGAATGGTTGCCTTGTCCCGGGCGATCCAAGAAGGCGCCGCCGCTTTCCTCAAACGTGAATACATTTGGGTGAGCGGCTTCGTTGTTGTCATTGCCGTTCTCATTGCCCTTATCGGGCTGAAACGGCCGGATCTTGGCTTGAACTGGAAGACTTCCGCCTCCTTTATTGCCGGAGCCATTGCCAGTGCTATCGCCGGAATTATCGGAATGTGGATCGCCACCCGAGCCAATGCACGCACCGCGCATGCTGCCTCTGAAGGCGGTGTGAAAAGCGCGCTGGATGTAGCCATCAGCGGCGGTGCCGTCATGGGGATGACCGTGGTCGGCGTTGCCCTCTTGGGTTTGGTTATTGTGTATAAGATTTTTAATGGCGACCCGGTTATTGTAAATGGCTATGCCATGGGCGCATCCTTATTGGCGCTCTTTGGACGTTCCGGCGGCGGCATCTTCACCAAGGGCGCCGATATGGGCGCTGACTTGGTCGGTAAAGTGGAAGCGGGCATCCCCGAAGATGATCCGCGCAATCCCGCCGTAATCGCTGACAACGTCGGCGACAATGTGGGCGACGTCGCCGGGCTGGGCGCTGACCTGCTCGAATCCTATGTGGAAGCGATCATTGCGTCTCTCGCTGTTGCGTCGGTCATGTTCATTGCCAACCCCGACACGACCGAATTTGTGCGCAGCTTCCCCTTCTTTGTGGCTGCCATTGGTATTGTTGCTTCCATTGTTGGCGTTCTGTATGTGAAAGTTTTCGCTAAGAATAATCCGCAGAGCGCGTTGATGACCGGTACCTATGTCAGTGCTGTTCTAGCGATTATCGGCGTCTTTGCCTATACGGCAGTTCGCGGAGAAGCCTTTACGCTTGACGCCATTACCTATGGTAAGTTTGGTCCCGCCATTGCTTGTCTCGTAGGTATTGTGGGCGGTATGGCCGTCGGTTTTGCCAGTGAATACTTTACCTCCAGCAGCTACCGTCCCGTGAAGAAACTGGCGGAAGGCTGTCAGACCGGTCCTGCCATTGCAGTCACCAGCGGTACCGCTGTGGGCATGCAGAGCACCTTGGGCCCTGTGATCGTTCTTGCCATTGCCGTGGCAGTTGCCGCGCATTTTGCCGGTGTTTACGGCGTGGCGATTGCCGCGCTCGGTATGCTTGCTACGACCGGTATGGTCGTTGCTGTGGACGCTTATGGTCCTATCGCTGACAATGCGGGCGGTATCGCCGAGATGGCGCACATGGATCCCGAAGTTCGCAAAATCACCGATAACCTTGACGCTGTCGGCAACACCACCGCCGCGATTGGTAAAGGCTTTGCTATTGGTTCCGCTGCTTTTGCGGCTATCGGACTGCTCAGTGCCTTTATGTTGGCAGCCAATGTCACTGAAGTCAGTATCGCCAATCCTCTGATTTTGGCGGGACTGCTCATTGGAGCCATGATGCCCTTCTTCTTCTCTTCTTTACTCTTTGGCGCAGTCGGCCGTTGTGCAGACACCATGATTCAGGAAGTGCGCCGTCAGTTCCGTGAAATTCCCGGGCTGAAAGAAGGCAAAGAAGGCGTTGTCCCCGACAGCACAACCTGCGTGAAGATTGCCACTCAGGGCGCGATTAAAGGCATGTTGCTGCCCGGCAGCCTTGCCATTGTCTTCCCCGTAGTGATTGGATTTTCTCCGCTCGGTGTTGAAGGTCTTGCCGGTATGCTTGTCGGCGCTATTGCCACAGGCGTTATGCTTGGTATCCAGACCGCGAACTCCGGCGGCGCCATGGACAATGCCAAGAAGTATATTGAAGAAGGTAATTTCGGCGGCAAAGGTTCTGAAGCGCACAAGGCGGCTGTTGTTGGCGACACAGTCGGTGACCCGCTCAAAGATACAGTCGGACCTTCCATCAATATCCTCATCAAACTGATGTGCATCATTTCGCTTGTATTGGCACCGCTTTTCGTGGGCTGATAAAAATATCCCTGTTGTTTTCAAGCCGCACCGACACCAACCAACGGTGCGGCTTTTCTTTTTGCGGTATCATACCGGTCTTGTACCCCCACCCCCACCCCCCGAGAAAAGATCTCAAAACACAGCCTATTTTTCTCTTTTGTAGAAACTCTTTTTTATCTAAAACAGTCTTTACTACATAGGGCCGCTTCGGATGCAAAAGCCCCTAATTTCAAAATATCCATAACAACTTGCCTCAAGCGCATTGCCCTTATTATACTGAGCATGGATATATAACCAATCAAACTATAAAGTAAGGCTGATTTCAATTGTTGCGGTCTGCACGTGTAAAGACCGACGTAGTGATCACACACAAAAGTTATCGGGAGGTTAAAAAAGATGGCTGTACACATGTTTGTATCCCCTTTTTCGCGCCTGCTCACCGTATCACTGCTTGCCCTTGTTATGGGCACATCGTCTTTTGGCGATGTATCGGAAGCGCCGAGTTCGGATCAACCACCCACACAGGACAGCACTGCCCGTGTTGTTGAGGAACAAGCCGCAGCGTTGCCCTTAACCTTGAAAACGCTCCACTATAAGCCCGAAGCGCTTCAACTCGCTGTGGGCATTCCCGGCGCGGAAAGTCTTCTGGATCGCTTGGTTCCCTTCCTCCAACTATTTTACGAAGAAACAAATATCATGGCAGAAATTGATCTTTTCGCCTCTGATATTGCTGTGCAATTGGGCATTTCCGCAGAAGGCGGCCTGCCCGGTGTGCTCACAACCATGGGCTTTGACAGCCAATCGGGACTATCCGTATTTTTAGATTTGGCGGACGCTGCCGCCGCATTGAAAACATCTGATAAACAAGGGTTGATCGGATTACTCGCGCATCTGCCCGACGTCAAAGCGCTTTTGGCACTGCCCGTGACGGATGCGGCAAAAGCAGACACGTCCTTCAAGGGACTTTTGGGTAATTTGTTGACCCGACTGGATCATACCCAGTCCGAGGAGGGCGGCATCACACTCCACAACTATCCCGGATACGGCTGCTACTTTGTGAATGACGACGTGCTCGCGATCAGCAATGATCTGTCCATGTTACGGGAAAGCGCCCAACGGAGCGGCGCGCCTGCTCCCCTTCAATACGGCTGTGCAGGCTGTCCCATTCAAGATATTCACGAATTGGTGATGTTGGTTTATTGCGAACGATTAATCCCCTTTATCGCGCCCTTTTTGAATTTTATAGACGAACATGATTTGATTTCTCAAATAATGTACAAAACCTTGTTTGAACGCTTGAACCGTCTCTATCCGGAAGATCCGGCGGCCGAGCCGACAATCCTTAGTTACAATCTAGCCCCAGATCATATGGCTGTGGATTGGAAAGTGAACACCGAAAAACGCAACGCTTTATTCGAATACATGGGCCCTCCCGGCGCCCTTCGATGGAGCTCTCGCTTTCCCGTTGACACGGAAGCTTTTTTGAGTATTCATGTGAACACCCAATCCAAAACCGACTTTTCCGAGATCTTTCTTGACTCCATTCCGGAATCGGTGCGGGTTCTGCCGGGCGTCTCTCAAGGGATCACTCTCGGGCGCAGCCTCTTGAACCTCATGAGCGGAGAAGCGGCCTTGGGCATCGGCGGCCTGTCAACCTATGGTCTTCCGTCCATTTTTTCCGCTTTCGAATTGGAAGACTCTGAAGATGCAGAAATCGTGTTGCGTATCGTGCCGCAATCGGACTATGAAACGCCCTACCGCGGCGTGCAGCTGAAGATCTTGGAAATACCCTTTTTCATCCCCATTTACTTTGCCTATGTGGACGGCGCACTCCTCATGTCCAATAATGATTCCATACTCCATGCCTTCATTGACCAAGTCAAGGACAATCAAGACCACGGTTATTTTAATACCTTTGAGCCGCCGCTGTCGGCAGACACCGCTTCGTATCAGACCATCGTCGTCCGATCCGGTTTATACACCAATCTTCTTATGCCCCTTATCGCTGTCTCCAGATTAAAGATCCCGGAATCTGTCAACTTTCCCCTGACACGAGGTATAGAATTATTTAATGAATTCCGCTGTATTAATGAACAACGCGGTAACTGGTCTGTGGGCAGCATTTATCTGCGTCGAAACTAACCCTAATATAAGGCCGCATGGATGCGGCCCTTCTTTTGAATCCCCTATGACATAAGGATATCGATCATGAAACACGCTCTCCGCCTAAGTTTTATTGTGTTGGCTGTTGCCCTACTCTTCGCTGGATTCGCCGGCGCACAGGATAAGGGTCCTAAAATTCTGTTGTTGACCCGGTCAGCCGGTTTCGAACACAGCGTCATCAGCCATGATAAAAGCGGTACCAGCCACGTGGAACGCATCTTGCAACCCATCGTCGAAGAATTAAAGGGCACCATGGACTGTACCAAGGACGCGGGAAAAATCAATGCCCAAACGTTGGAACAATACGACGTGGTGATCTTTTATACCTCCGGCAATTTAACGGAATCGGGCGGCGATGACCAGGGCGTCATGGCTGAATCAGGCGTAGAAGAGCTGATCGCATGGATTAAAGGGGGCGGCGGCTTTCTGGGCTTTCATTCCGCAACAGATACCTTCCGCTCCGATGATCCCGAACCGACCCCTTATATCGGCATGATCGGCGCAGAATTTACAACCCATGGTCAACAGTTCGTGGGGACTGTCAAAAAGGTCGACAATACCCACCCGTCAATCACTTCTTTGCCAAGCGCTTGGAGCCTGCAAGATGAATGGTATTTGTTTCATAAGTTCGACAAAACAAATATGCACGTGCTGGCATTGCTTGAGATTGGCGGAGAACGAAGCAAACAAGACAAATATGATATTCCGGATTATCCCATGATCTGGTGCCGCGGAATGGATAAGGGCCGTATCCTGTATAACGGTATGGGTCACCGTGAAGATGTTTGGGAGCACGCCTCCTTCAAGCTAATGCTGAAAGAACATCTGTTATGGGTTTCCGGTCAAGGTGCCTTGAACGCTGAACCCAATTATGATGCAGTCGTCCCCAAAGCGCTGCCCTAACGCTTCTCCCCATTTGCGGCCTTATCAATCTTGAATCTTCCCCTTTCTGCAGTGTCAACGCTGTAAAAAGGGGTTATTTAATTTGGGAAGCTGTTTCCACCTGTATAGTCCTCGGCGCGTCCATTCCTCTTGTAGTATGGGGTCTGTTGCATTTATCTTCTAAGGAGGGTAAGATAAACCCTTGGAGCTAATAACTGAGGAAAAAGGAGCTATACACGATATGGGGACTATCACGCTGATTTGCGGAGGCTATCAGAGCGACCGAAGTAAAGATATCGATATCTATTGGGAAAACCATTGGGGCCGGGCGCTGCTGCTGACACCAACACGCCGACTGGCTCGACAGCGCCTGGAACAGTTTATTCGAAGCCATCGATTGCCCGGAATTTGGGGCGCAGGTTCTTTTGAATTAACTGCCTTTGCAGCCAGCCTGTTGGAAAATCAGTACATTCCCATTCGCATGGTGTCACGCCTCGAACGGCGGCTGATCGTAAGAACCATTCTCGAAGAAATGGCACGAGACCGCGAGCTGCCCTCTTTCGGACAAAGTCCCGGATTGATTAAACATCTCTTGCGGCTCATCACACAATTGAAACAAGCCGCTATTGACCCGGACCAATTTGAAAAAACAATTACCGCTCATGACCAACAAAATCCTATGGATATCTTCACGGCAACGGTCTATAAAGCATACCAAAAGATCCTGCATCAAAAAGCCTATTATGATGTTCCCGGCCTGTATTGGGCGGCGCGAGAATATTGCGACCAAGAGACCATTACCCTTCCCAATAATACAGAAATCCTTTTGCTTGACGGCTTTGACGATTTCACACCTTCCCAAGAACGTTTCCTTGAGTGTCTGTCAAAGCATGTATCCAAGATGGTGATTGGTATCAATATGGATCCCGATCCCGATCAGGAGGGCCTCTTCCATCTGCAGAAAACGTGGGTTGATAATTTTCAGAAGAAGGTGAAGGCTAAACGAATCGACTATCTCACGGATCCGCCTAAAAATACCATTCAACACGCGGCTTATACCCTGTTTCGTGGAAGCGAATGCACCATTCCCCTTGAGGAAGAAACGAACTTGCAGCTGCAAGCCTGCGCCGACGGACAACATGAAATAGAGTGGATCGGCAGGAAGATCAAAACCATGATTCTGAATGAGTCTGTGTCACCTTCGTCCATTGCCGTTGCATTGACCGATATGCAAGAGAGCCACTACATGATTCGTGCCACTTTTGAAGAATTCGGCATTCCCTGCCGTTTCCCGGCACCTCGGCTTTCCGATACGCTTGCAGGAGTCATGGTTACCCGTATCATCCAGCTTTTCAGCAAGTGGAAAAGAGAAACGCTTTTAGCGGTGCTGTCCACCTCTCTTTGGGATAATTCCGAAGAATATCATGGGGCTTGCATGACTTTTCCCACGATTATAAGAGCCTGTAAAGTTCGCATAGGCCGCCGCGGCTGGGAACGTACCGTGGCACTCTTAACGCAGCCGATGGATCCGGAGGCAGCCCTAAAGAGGCGCATGCCCCTTCCCTTGATGCGAAACCCACAAGCCTTAGCGCTCTTCCAACAACGCTTTCAAAAGCTCACCGACTTTGAAGATTCCATACCGGATCAGGGAAGCTTGGGAGCATACGCGCGTTTGTGGGAGGCCTTTTTAAATGATTCGGGAATGATCCGGTCCTGCGAAGGACATCAACAACACGGCCCATCCATGGCAGGATTGCGCGCGCTGCTTCAGGAATTTTCAAACGATTCCACCACCAAGGCTCCCATGGATTGGACCAAGTTTTCGGAACTTTTGCGGGACAGCATGGCGGAAGTGGTGGTACACACAGATCCTCCCCAAGGGGAAAGCGTGTATTGCTGTACCATTGACCGCTTGCGCTGTGAAAGCTTCCCCCACATTTTTTTGGGCGGGTTAAACGAAGGGCTCATGCCGCGGCCTGCGCCGAGGAATGCTTTGTACTCAGAAATTGATCTGAGTCGATTGCGCAAAAACAATCTTATGTTGAGCGGGCGTGGTGAACATACCTACCGTGAACGTCTGATTTTTTATCATGCCCTATCTGCAGCTCAAACCAAGCTCTTTTTAACGTGGCGCAAACAAGATAAATCAGGCCGTGATTCGTTGCCAAGTCCCTTCATCGTTGAATTAACAAATCGATTGGACAAAAAGTCGCCTGTGCTGCGCCCCGATCCTTTACCCGATTGTTTCGTGCCCATACCTGAAGAAATCGCCTCCTTCCATGACTTGGCGAATGTAGCCTATCTTCACCGCATCAAGACTAAACCACAAAGTGTTTCAACGCGGCTATTCGACATTGACGCTTGCGCCGCCATTGAGGAAGAACGGCAAAGCAAAAAAAGTATTTCTAAATACGACGGTATCATTCTGGCGCCCGATCTCTTGGAACATTTAGCCGACCAGTACAGTAAAGACCATCTCTTCAGCGTCAGCAGTCTGGAACGGTATCTGCGCTTTCCTTTCGATTTCTTTATAAACAATGTCTTAGGTATCCGAAGCCTGAAGGAGCCCGACAACGAATTGGGGCCTATGCTCAGCGGCACCTTGCTCCACGAAATTTTGAGACGCTTCCATGAACACTACACAGGGCTTGCGGTACATAAGATTTTTGAAAAGGGCGAAGAAGCGGCTTTCGATACTTTGAAAACGATTATCGAAGAGGTCTTTCAAGACCACCGTTCAGAAATGGTGATCCTCCCTAAAGCGATCATCGACATTGAGCAACAACGTCTCCTTTATTTATTAAAACGATTTTTGAAACAAGATTTTTTCGAAGATGATGGTTTTTCGCCTTCTTATTTCGAGTGTTCTTTTGGAGAGGTGTATAAAAAAGAAATACAACCCCCTTCTGTTCCCGATCCTTTTGTCCTTAACTTATACGGACAAGAATACCGATTTTCAGGGATCATTGATCGTATCGACCGCTGTGAAAACCGGATCCGACTTATTGACTATAAACTCTCCGCCACGCCGGCAGCGAAAGAAATCAAGGACGGACTTTCTCTCCAACTCACGCTATACACTAATGCAGCAAAAGAACTTTTGTTTCCTGACTGTGAGGTTGATTCAGCCTATTATCTTTCTGTATTGAAAGGGGATAAACGCGATGCGCTGCTGAAGAAGGCGGAGGATAGTGATGCCCGTAGATTAAAAGCAGCGTCGCAGATTGTGTCCGCTGTGGCGAGTATTCGATCCGGCTATTTTCCACCTGCGCCGACAGATACTTCCGGACGCATCCCTCCCCATACAGCAGCGCGTTATGAGGAGTGGCGTATAGCGCCCAAAGAGCAACGCGCCTTGATTCATAGTTTTGACCCTGCCTTAGGTAAGGGGGAAGATCAAGTGAAAAAGAATTAACGAGGGGAATAGGTATGAGATTTACGGATGATCAAATAAAAGCAATCACAAAAGACAGTCCGCGCATCAGCGTGTCCGCGGGAGCGGGCTCCGGTAAGACCGCCATATTGGTTGAGCGCATTGCTCATTTGCTGTGTAATCCTCGGTACTGGCGAAACAAAGGCCCCGCTTTGGATCGTATCGTGGCTATTACCTTCACGGATAAGGCAGCCGATGAAATGAAAGCGCGATTGCGTCAGCGTTTCCGCGAGGGACAACGCAAGGCGGAGCTTTTCGAGGATGTCGACTGGCGCGAATTAGAACGGGAAGTTGACGGCGCAAGGATTAGTACCATCCATTCCTTTTGTGCTTCCATTCTTCGCGCCCATGCCTTGCGCATCGGCATGGATCCTGAATGGGGTGTCCTTGATGATGCCGACGCGAACCAATTAATGGAAGATACGCTGTCCGATACGATTGAGGAGTTGTTGAAAAAGAAGGATCCTGCAACAATACGCCTTTCTATTGAGTGGGGACTGCAACAATTAAAATCCGCCTTCAAAGAAATGTTTAACAAAAGAAATGAATGGCTGGATACAGAGAATAGGAGCCGTTACGACAATCCCGATAGGTTGTATGCATTTTGGGATGATCAGTGGGGCCGTGCTAAAGAATCTTTTCTTCAAAATTGCCAGTTCAACCGAAAATTGCCCTTTCTCCTGAAAAATTTACAGGATTTGGATGGATTGTGCTCCTCAAATGATGATAGGCGGGAAATGCAGCGTATTGCTTGTATACGCGTGCTGAGGGCTATTGCCGACGGCGCTACCGATTTGGGCGATCGTATCGACCATTATAAGTCCGAATTTCCGCGAATGAGTATCTCTAAAAAGGCGTGGGCGGAAGAAGATTTTAAACGGGTTGGTGAAGCGATTAAAGAGGCAAATAGTTTTTTGAAAGAAGATTGTTTGCTGCCCACTTGGAATGAGACTTTAGAACGGGCAGCGGCACGTGCCACCTGTGATTTTTTTCAAGTGGGCTGCCGGGTAATGGATGCGTATCGCAATGCACGAAAGGCCTATAACAGCCTTGATTTCGACGATATCATCAACGAGACACTCGCCTTATTACGAGAAGATAAAGAATTAAAAGAACAGGTCGCTTCCGAAATAGAATTTCTTTTTATAGACGAATTCCAAGACACCGATCTGGTTCAATTGGAAATCGCAAAACTATTGAGCGCAGTAGATAAGGGTCCGCGTTTATTTGTGGTGGGAGATGCTAAACAATCGATCTATTATTTCCGTGGAGCAGAAGTGGATTTATTCAATACCTTCATCAACGAAGATCCGGATCCCATACGACTCAAGGAAAACTTCCGTTCTCTTCCTAATGTGATGAATTTTGTCAATACCTTCTTTGGCGCTTCAAAAATGCTGGCCGCTGTAGAAGTGTACAGGCCTATGCAAGCTCCCCGCAAAGCGCTTACCGGTCCCCGTGTTGAATACTTTTTTCCTAAAACCTTGGAAGATGAAAAGCTTAGTGAAGATAAAAAACATGAACTGGAAGCGCAGTTCATTGCGGCGCGAATCCTTGAATTCTGTGCCGACAATTCAAGTACAGAAATTTTTGATACGGCGTTGAATGCCTATCGACGCCCCATCTTTGATGATATTGTGTTGCTTTTTAGACGCAGCACTTACATGGTTGCCTATGAAACTGCCTTTCGCGCGTGGAACATCCCCTTCAATCGCGTCGCAGGGGTCGGATTTTTTCAACGCCGAGAAATTCAAGATATTCTTGCCCTTCTCCAATTGATTGTAGATCCTTGGGACGAGGAAGCGTTGTTAACCGTATTGCGCAGTCCCATGGTGGGCGTATCCGATGAGACTTTGATGCGCATGGCTTTGGCGGGAGGCGTGGCATCCACCTTCCATACCGACCGTATTCCTGACAATTGTGATGATGTGCCTGCTTTGACGCGGGGTCGACGTCTTTTTAAAGAGCTTTATGAAAAACGCGAAGAAGAGCCGGGCTCTTTTATTCGATCTGTCTTAGCAAAGAGCAACTATGAAGCTATCTTGCTGAATTCACATCTGGGATTGCAGCGTGCCGCCAATCTTCGTAAAGTCATTCAACTTGCCGATAATTTGGGCAGGTCACGATCGGCTATGCTCCATGAATTTAAGCGCTACTTGGAAGAAGTCACGCTCATGGAACTGAAAGAAGGGGAGTCTTCCCTTCAAACGAAAGGAATGGGCGCCGTCACTTTGATCACCGTCCATAAAGCCAAAGGGCTTGAATATCCCATTGTTTTTTTACCGGAGACACATGCAGAAAACAGGAAGTCCGGCAGGAATTTCTTCCAATATCGCAAAGAATTCGGATTGAGTATCAAAGCGCCGGATGAAGAGGGCGAAACGAAAAACGGCGCTTTTGGCGCGTTGATGAGTCGCTTTGATGACCATGAGAATATGATGGAGAACGCCCGTATTCTCTATGTGGCGATGACCCGTGCCCGTGATTATTTGGTCTTGTGTGGCAGATCTGATGCGCGATTAAACAGCTGGGCCGGCATGTTCAACAAAGTACTCAACTTACACCAATGGGAGCACAACGACGTTGCTCAAGGGGACGGTTGGAGCGTCTTGATAAAAAACGACCAGCCTGATCAGAGCAAACCAATTAAAGACAAGGCCATGGAACTGCAGCTTGACCCGAAAAGGCTTGATCGGCAATTACAGCCCCTAGGTATTACAAAAACAGAAAAGCGCGTCTTTTCTGTGTCGCATTTGTTGGCGTTCCTGACCCATGCGGAAAGCAGCCTATTTGAATGTGAAAGGGATACGCTTTCAGAAGAAGGCGAAGACCTCTCGGCACAGTCTCCCCGCAATCGTGAATTCGCCATGGCACGAGGCACGCTGGTGCATACACTTTTTGAAAGGTGGGATTTTAAAAAGGATCAAGTCCCTGATCTTCGTCAATTAATCATGGAAGCAGGGCTGGGCCTATCTCAATTTGATAACCTGTACCAAAGTTTGGAACACATTATACATTCCTTTCGTAACTCACCGTTATGGTCACTATATACCCGTGCTCGACGCATTGAACGGGAAGTGCCTTTTCTTTTTGATATAGGTCCGATCATGATCCGAGGCGTAGTGGATGCGGTGATCGACGGTAACATTATTGTGGATTATAAAACAGGTAAGGCAGGCGGCGCCCTTGAAAGCTCTTATGAAAACCAACTGTATTTGTATGGCGCCGCATTGAATGCCTTACAGGGGCAGACTCCGAAGGAAGGGCTGCTCTGGTATGCTGAAGCGAATAAGGTGCATACCGTAGCCATGGATCAACGAAAGATCGACGAATTTCTACAGTATCTTCATGAATTTTGCGGCACATTTCAAGAGGCTGCCAAGTGACTTTGTATTTGAAAGGATAAAATAGGTACACTTTACCCGTAGCTGTTTGTGCTGAAGGAGCTAATCAGGGTCATAATGTAATACAAGCGCGGCACTTGGGCATCTTAAATTGTTGTGCTGCGACAATTAAGGGATCAACAATTGGGTTTCGTTTCACAATCAAAATCAGAAGCAGCGGCAATTCGTCGGATTTTTCAGGGAGAACCGGAAGCATACCGAGTCATCATTGAGCGATATCAACCTTTGGTTTACGCGGTTGCACTGGCGTGCACCGGAAATCTGGATATGACTGACAAGGTAGTGGTGGAAACCTTTGAAGAAGGGTACGGTCGGCTCGTCGCCTTGACAGAACCGGGCAAGCTGGGGTTCCTTTTGTGTTCCATTGCAGAAAAATATGCGGAACAATTTACCTTCAAACGTATTCCCAATTGGAACAAACCCCGTTTTCGTGAAAGCTCAGAAAACGCAGTGGACTTGTCATGGGTTCAAACGGAACTCATCGAACCCTTAAACGAAGAATTGGGCTCTTTCACTTCCCAAGAGAAACAAGGTATTTTACTTAACGCCTTTTGCGGGCTCAACGCGGCTCAAATTGCCCAAGTTTTAAAAATAGACAAGAAAGAGGCTGCGGAAGATCTTGCTCGGACCCGTGAGAATGTGGAAAAGGCGCTGTTAAAAGAAGTGGTCAAGGCGCTGAAACACGAAGTCAACAACAAAGAGCGTCTATTGAGCATAGCCGGTCGAATTGGCGGCCCTGAAGTAGCCGCTCAGATGGCTGACAAGACCAAGCTCGGCAAAGCCAAAGTTAAACTGCTGCCCCTCTTTTTGACGGTTGTCGCCCTGTTTGTAGTGGGAATCTCAGGCCTATTTATTTATCAGGTTGTTCAGCGAATGCCGGGCACGACAGGTGACGTACAGCAAGCCGTCGTACAACAGGAATCTGAAGGAGCTGAAGCAGCGCCGGCAGATGAGGGACGCAAAACACCGGCTCCGCCCCCTTCCAATTATGCGATAAAGGGCCGTGTCGTTGATGAACGTTTTTCTACCGACGGAATCGCAGGTATCACGGTTGAAACCTCCGGGCAAAAAGCGGAGACCGACTTTTACGGCGCTTTCGAAATCCGAGGTATTGCGCGGGGTGAGCATGCTGTTACCTTGCGTGTCGGTGACCGTGTTGTTAAAAAGGATGTGCGGCTCAATACGGAAAAAGAGAATGCGCCGATCGATATCCGTCTGGATGATAATATCCCTGCTCGTTTCCATTTCCATGGGCGCGCCTTTGATCGTCAAACGGGTCGCGCACTGACTGAATTTGAAGTGGCCGCATGTAAAGACTTCCCTGAAATGCTGCAGCCCTATGTGATCGAAAAGTTATTCATACCGCAAAAACAATCGGAAGGAATGATCCATGAACGCTTTGTGGCACTGGGCGATTATACGGTCTATGTTCGCGCCCGAGGCTATGCCCCCTTACCGGTAGAATTTTCCATTGATGAAAAATGGGACGGTCAACAAATTTACGACTTCCCTCTGTACCGTGCGACCGGTTTGAAAGCGGTGGTTTACGGCTCTAATGAACTGTCCTTGGAAGGAGCCTATTTTATCCCCCGTTATGGAACTCAACGGGGTGTTGCCATGGACAAGGTGGATTATGGCCGTACCAACTCTATGGGGCGACTGGAATTGTACACGCTGCCTGTGGGCATTCAATCGTTTTATATTGCCCATCAAGAAGAAACAGCCCGCGCCATTGTCGATTTAGAGCCGGGAAAAATACAAGAAATCGTCGTAGAATTCCCGCGAAAAGGCGCGTTGACCGGAGACATTACCTTATTTGGCCGACCTACAAAATTCAATGATTTCCGAAGGCAGGCTACCGGAAGTATGCTGGATCTGAGTAAGAATCTGAATTATAACGCTCCCGGTCAATACGAAATTACCTTGACGCCGGAGCCTGTCTTTATCTGCGGAACGGTAACGCCTTCCGGTCCGGCCCAATGGTTCTCTTGGTCCATGAAAAAACATGTCACGATTAATGCAAGCGCAGTAACATGGCTTGATTTTAATTTTAACAGCGGCAGCGCTGTTTTAAATGGAAACATTAATCTGTCAAACACTTCGAATCGCGTGGTATATGCGGAAGTCAGCCTCAATCATGAAGAAGGTACTGACAGCATTTATTACAATCTGAGCGGTCCCGGCAGTTTCCAGTTGACAGACATCAACTATGGTTCCGGTTCTTTGACTATTTATGCCGCATCACAACGCCAGAACGCCTCCGATTTCGAGACGGCTCGGGGGCTTATGGACAAACAAACCAAAACCTTCGAATTGAGCGATAAAAAGAAATCCGCCTATTTGGATTTCACGCTGTAACTTTAATGCAATCTCAAAGATGCATCGAATTAAGACGATACCGGACGTTGTTTCTGTAGATACACGCGCTATGTGGTAACAAATTCTTTATCGGCAACAATATTCTCTATGAAATCAAAACGTAGAAATAGCTCAGCCTACCTGCTGTCCTTTCTCATTGCGCTCTTCAGCCCCTTTCTTCTGGTTGCCGAAGAGCAGCTTACCGTTACGGAAGGGAGAGAGACCGTCACAGAACAGGCGCAGGAACCTTTAAAAGAGACTGTAGTATTGCTTCAGGGTATGGGTCGCGGCCGCGCTTCTCTATGGGTGCTCGATACGCGCCTGCGCAAAGAAGGCTTTAATACAGTGACCTTTCCCTATATAGCGCGCAATGACTCTATTGACGAACTTGCTTCTCAGTTGTGCAGTTTCTTGGAAACAGAACTCCACGGCGCGCCCTACCATTTAATCGCCCACTCCCTCGGCAATATTATTATTCGCGCCGCCTTTCGCGAAGGACTACCCGAAGGATTGAAACGCATTGTCATGCTCGCGCCGCCCAACCAGCCCGCTGATCTTGTCCGCGCCTTACGGGAAAATAAAATCTACCAGTGGTTTACGGGAGAAAGCGGCCAACAACTCGCCTCCGAAGAATTTTATAGTCAATTACCTATACCCGACGTGGCCTTTGGAATTATTGCCGGTACGCAAGGGCAAGACTTGAGATTAGATGAACCTAATGACGGGGTGATCCGCTGTGAACAAACAAAACTTGAGGGCATGACGGATTGGATCGCCGTAGAACAATCCCATAATTTCATTATGAACAGCAAAATCGTGGCAAGCCTCTGCGTCTCTTTTCTGGAACAGGGCCGCTTCGACCGAGCAATTTTGGAATCGGCAGAAGACTGAAGGATTCATAGAGGCCGCCATGGATCGGGTTCCCCCACACCCCTCGCCTGAGTGAAGCTACTCAGTCAGCCAATGCTTCTTGCCGGAAAGCGATTTCGTCAATCCTTATTCGTGCATCCTTAAAGTTGCAAGGATCAAAACGAAAGGTACCCAGCTTGCCGTGCCATCGCGGATGACGGGCTAGGTCTAAGACATAGTCGTGAAACTCCTCATCACGGAATAAGGCGAAGGATATACTTTGTGCTTCGGAAAAGCCGCCGTCACCGAAAGTCCAAAAGACCTGTGCCGTCGCATTTTCCGGCACGGATCCCTCAACGTTCATTCGGATATGTAACTTGTTGAAGCGTTGCGCCTGCAACTTGTTTAAAGAAATCGTCAGGGCAGGATCATTTGTGGAGGACTCAAAGCAAAGCATCCCCGAATCTGTACGGAGCGCGTGAATCCCCATGAGTACTGCCCAATCGTCTTGGCCCGTGTTAAAATCCCAAACATAGGTCATCGACCGCAGCGGAAAATCATAGGGGCCTAAACCCAAATCTCTCGGACCGAGATTTTGTGGGAAACTTTCTGATTGTTCAAGAGAAAATACTTCACGAACAGCTTCCAGCATACCAAATCCAAATTCGAGATTGGCTTCAATATAGCTGCCTTCGCCCCATTCATTTAACGGACCGAGAATAATCTCGTCTTGATCGTAGGTGTCACAATAGGCCTTTGCTTCTTGGAGCAGCGCTTTAAAGCCTTCCACACTGCGCCCCTGTAAGACCCGCGCGTTGGAGCCATGCCAAGGCCGCGAATCCCAGCCCGTATCAACCACAGGAATATAAGACAAGTTCCCGGATATGGCGCGTCTTTTTTCCCATGCCCCGGGAGCCGTGGCTACAACATCCTCAAATCGGCCCTGTGCCGGTGTAAGCGCGACTTTGTCCGCATCACCCCACTCATGATAGCTGGTTTGCCCGTAATAGCCTTCTCGGCTAAGAGCGGCGATCTCTTCTTTATTCATGGAATGTTGTAAGGAGACGAAAGAGATCCCCTTATACCCCGCCTCTTGCGCCATCACCTGTGCTTCCGTTAAAGCGTCGGCTGCAGCCTCGCTTCCGCCCAGATCGCTGCGAATCGCGACTGCATCCCAGATGTAGACAGCAGGCTTGCCGTCTGTCTGATAGTACCCGGGCAGTGAGAAATAGTTGTCGATCCATTCGCGTACAACGGCACGCCAGTCTTCCCGGGAATGCGTGTGTGGCGGATTATGATTCGCCCACATGATCGCCACTTGCAATTGATCTCGGTAGCGTGCCTTACGATAGGCATCGAACCAGTGCAGGAGATATTGTTTCCCTTCACACCAATACCAATCCACAAGGAAACAGGAAATGCCATTCTCTACCGCCCATTTGATTTGCCAATCTACACAGGCAGGCTTTCCTTCATCATAATAGCCTAATAGAGGTTTGCGCTGCGGCGCCGTGTCTCGTATACAGTCCCATTTCGCGACATTATCCCAACCCGGAAAATAATACGCTAAAATGCGCCGACTCGTTTTTATGGGCTGCGGCTCAGGAACATAGGGAGCGGAACCGAAAAAAGGCGTTTCAAAGCTGAGTACCGTCTCTGCTGCCGGGGAACCGCCCTCCTTTAAAGCAACAGGAAATGAGCCGGTCTCAGCGCTTTCCAGCGTCCAACGAAAATCCAAGGATTCTCCATGGGACAATCCTTTTATTTCCTCGTATTTCGGCCCATCTATGAGGCGGAGTTGCTCAGGAAGTATTAACTGCAGCGCACTCGGCATTACGCAGCCGGCACCGTGATTGACAAAACGCGCCATGAGCGTTTCCGCGCGCGCAGCACGATTTAAAGCGTTCTCAAATCCAAAATACCTAACGCGTAAATCCGGAGGCCCTTCCGGTTCAGCGCTAAGACGGATCCCTTGTAAATGAATATTTTCCGGCTCCGGCACTTCAAGACAAAGCCCCACTAAATGACCGCTCCACTGCGGATTTCCTTGTAACTCTAAAAGATACAGCGAGGAGCGGTTATCATCGGAAATATACAGCGTTTCTTTGCGGCATCCCGTCATGGCGGTTGTGGACCAACACAGGTTAAGGGTCGTATGGGCTGTGCTTTCCGCTTCAAGAATAAGCCACGCGGCATCTTGAACAGGCACATGCAGCGGCGGCGCCATCCATGTGTGCCCATCGTTGAAAGCATGCCAGCAGGGCGCCGTTGAAGTACTATTGAATTCCCATGTGAGCGTATCTTGGGTGGGCTGCGATTCCTCGGCGTCTAAGATAGCAATGGATGTGATTTCAAAGGCGGCACCCTCGTAGAGATCCAATCGTAATTGGCGGATCTGCTCTTCTTTGTGCCAGAAGGGAAAGATATATACTTCTTCTTGCTCCCCGCCTCGTATTGTGAAATCCGTTACTTTTTTAGCATCAAAACCGCCATGTACTCCCGAGGTGTCTGCGGTCCAATACAATTGCCCTGCCCCCCCTTTATCGGCGCGTATTTGTACGAGCACACACTGAGCGGCTTTCGCCGGGATCGCGAGCTTTGTACAGGTAAAGAAGGGATCCCAATCTACGGCTCGGGCTTTCAAACTGCCTTCGTCACAGGATACGTCAGTGAAATGTCCATTGGCGTGCCACCCTTCACAGGCGTCCGGCTTGGCGAAATCCCACTCATAATGAAGGGTATAATTCGTCGGAGTTACCACTGCCAACACGCTAAGAAGAAATGGAATCATGGGCATCTCCAAACGACAATTCGTCACGGACAGCCTATGCGCAGGCATGGGCTTACCATACTGGGGTTAATCGCCTATGGACGTTTATTGACCGGGAGCGCCGCCTTGCCCTTGGGCTTCAGCTGCAGCTTGGAGCGCCTGTTCATAACGAAGTTTTTCGACCTGAGCCTCTTCGACCTTCTTCTCGGACAGGGCGATAACTGCGTCTACATCTTTTGCCACATTCGGAGATTCGCTCACAGGAATGACGGCAACGATGCTAGGCACGTGCTGATAGCTTCCAATGGCAACGTCGAATTGTTTGGAATCGCGGGCGCGATCACCTTCATCAATGGCTTGGCTGGCGGCATCCAGCACTTCGTTGATCACGTCGGATATCTCACGTGTAAGCCGCCGTTTGTTCTCGTTCGCCTTCTCATATTGCGCCTTAAATTCATCATCGATGGCTTCAAAGAAACCAATTGCTTGACGATAGGTGCTGATGGCGTTGGCGAAATCGCTGGCTTCACGGAATCGGTTCGCTTCTTCATGAACACGTTCACCTGTGGCGATAATACTCAACGCCACTTCCAAGCGTGCATTGCGGTCTCGAATCGCCACGTTTGTGCTTTGAATATAAGAAGCGGCATCTTCGTTGGCGCGGTCGTAATTCAAAGCGTTGGTAAAGGCTTCCAAGGCGCTGTTTAAATCGGTTTCTTCAGCAGTGGGCAGTTCAAAGCGGTTGAGATAAAACTTTCCTTCCTCCATATAATGGCGGGAAAGTTTTCCGCCAATACGACGCCGATCTACATCGCCAAAGTCATATGCTTTTTTCCATTCTGCCACACCTCTCAGCTTAATGGTTTCGTCATCATTGGCATAAAAGATATCGCCAAGCCGTTCGTAGGCACTGGTGAGATGGGGATTCACTTTTTCAAAATTGAGGTAAACTTTTTCAACTTGAGGCATATTATTTTTTTCGTTGAGCAGATAGTCCATTTCATTGATAAAGTACATGGTCAAAGCACGCTCAGACGGTTGGGGCAACACAAAGTCTTTGACACTGGTGTCCATCTGCAACACCGTGTACCAGACGTCAGCAACAGCAACAACAGCACGCAAATAATAAGCACGTCCGCCTTGTTTCAAAAAGCCGTTGTAGTTCAAATGCGTACGGTTATAGTCGTGGGCGATCAAGCGCATGTCTTCCGTCATATAACTTCTTTTCTGCGCGAAATAGGGCTTCATCTCCCGTATGAAAATCCGCTTCTCTTGAATGGATTCAAATCCGTAACGGTCTACATTCGCTTCAATGTCCGCGATAATCTGACGCCGTAATTCTTTATCCGCATCTGTCCAGACAAAGCCATAAGGCAGCATCAGGTTTGCCGTCAGGGAAGCAAGCATCCCCATGCGATAGGCAAAATAGGCGGTGGGCACATAGTGCTGCACTTCCCGAAGTAATTGGATTTGCGTGGCAATGGCATCCATCACCTCCGCTTCATTAGATAGCGGAACTTCCGATGCAAGATGCTGCCAGCCTGCGCTGACTCCTGCCATCAGATCCCGTTCAAAGTTGGGTCCCACAATTCCGCCCGGACGGAAGGTGGACGGGAAACTGTCCTTGATAACTTGTAATGACATGGCGGCGATACTGCGCATCGCTCGCGGTCCCCAAGCATGTGCGTTGGAGGCTTGAACGCTCAAAATCAACAAAAACACCAGAATTACGTGAAAAAGGCCATGTTTACGCATGACAAATGTTCCTCATGACGCGACTCGCGCGCTGGTAAGGTTTCAATCCACTTCCCAATCAGGCCGCCGCAGCGAAAGCCGGTATTGCTCTTCCTATGAGTATAATTATATTCACCTTATCTAAATCAGGAAATAGGACTCCTGTACACATTACAAGTACATACTATTACTAGTAGAGAAAATAACACAAAATACACCAAAGTGTCAACTGTTTTTTACTGCAGAGTCATTTTCAGGCTCTGTTTTTGGCGGAGCACTTCCCAAAAGCAAGCGCACACCGAGCTTTAGATATTGGGAAATGATGGTACCAAGACGCCGGCCCATGAGCCAATAGCGGCGAGAATGTGCCTGCCGTGCATTTTTCATAAGGAAATTTTCAACCTGTTCGAAGACTTCCATGCTCCCGTCACCGTTGATAATTCCATGTCGAATACGTTCGAAAAGAGTCAATTGTTTTTCCGCGGTACCTATGCCCGCGAAAATATCTGGACCGCTTGAAGGATTCACGGTCGGATCTTTAGATGCCTGAATGACCAAAGACGGGATTTCAATCTGCAGCAATGATTCTGCTGTTACATTCATGACCGCCGTCAATTGCTGCACACCGGTAAGCGGATTTCGGGTGTAATTGATGTGCTTATTCTCAGGATCATTATCCACAAAGTCCCAAGCATAATGACTTTGCCCCAAACGCTTTAAGATGGAGTTGATAGATAGAATCGAAGGAACCAGACGGATGGAATAGTTCCGCACGTAAAGGGGTGCGCAGATGGCTACCACGGCGCCCAAAGCATTTTGTTTTCGGGCCGCAGCAATGAGGGCGAGGCATCCGCCCGTTGAGAAACCTGCCACCGACACATTGGACGTAATGGTTCTCAGAATTGCATAACCCCGATTCACGGAATTGTACCAATCGTCCCATTGCTTGCCGGCGAGGTCTTCGGGCGCTGTACCGTGACCGCTTAGGCGCACGCCGAAAACGGCAAAGCCGCAGCGGTAGAGATGATCCGCGAGGGCACGTACCTCCAAAGGTGCTGCCATATAGCCATGGGTAAGAACCACGCCTCCTTTGATCCGCCAGGGACATAACAAAAAGGGGCGGCCCACCCACGGCGGTTTACATTCTTGAGGAATATAAAAGCGTGCGTAATCTTGCTCGAATTTTTGGAGCTCCTGCTTCCACAAATAGCGTCGTAAAAAAGCTTTGACCACAAAATTAGGCGCCCACGCAACATAGCGCAACAGGTTCGCTTGGATTTGTGCCGCCTCATATTCGTTGACAATGACTTCGGGCGTCGCCTCTTCAGGCATAACATGAAATCCCGGCGGCGGCCGGAATCGATTCTTTGTCTTTCGATACCCCCATTCCAAAGACTCCAAATAACCCTGACTTACCGCCATGTCTAAAAAGCTTTGAAAGGCGGGATGCGGCTCATCATAAAGCAGCGTTTCACATTGATGCTCCAAATCAGGATGCAAATGGAGGGCGCGCCGGTGCACTTGAAGGAAGCTTAGGAAAATACGCTCACGATAGCTGCGCTCCGTGATCACGCGCCCTTCTAATTGATGATGGACAATGCCGGCAAAAAGATGATCAAGGTTAATGGTCACGCCGCCGTAGATCGTGCGCATGAACTGATCGGTTATCATGCGTGCAGCAAGCTGAAATTTTTCCCGTGGATTGGATTCCAAAGCCTCAAGATCATTAAGTCCACACGCCATCATGGAGGCATATTCAGGGGCTTCCAAAAGGGCGCTCACATCCAAAGGCTCTCCAAAGGTAATATCAATATCGGTGTCCTCGGCGAGCACGGTGCCTTCAACCGATAATTCGGCAAGGCTCCGATCGCTTAAATCAGCATTCAGATGTCTTGCAGCGCGCAAAAAGATATTGTCTCGGGCACGGATTGGATAATAGGTAATGTTCACCGGCACAATGACCGTTCGAACAGCGCTCACTTCGTCTACGGATTTGAGATCGAAGAGTGCCAGAGCTCGTTCAATATCCTCTTTTTGACCGCGTTCTTCAAGGCACTGAAATTTCGCACGATAGAAAGCACTGCGCAGGGCCAGCGCAGCGGCGCCGGTACGGGGCGGGCGGAACCGGTGACCATCAAATATTTCCAAACCGCCATTTTTAGAGATGACCTCTTTATTTTTGATCATAGCCCCTTCGGGGAAAATGATCCACGGATGATCACCGCGCAAGAGCGACCGAATAATGATCTTATCGCGGTCGGGGTCTTCGGTGGATAGGGAGCCGGTCGCTTTCAAATACTGACCAATGCGCCCTTGAAAAAGTTCCCCTGAAGCCAGAGACCAAGGGGTGACCCCCATATGCTGATGAAGAACGTAAGGAAGTAATAAGGTCTCAAGGCGTGTAAAATGGTTGGCGACGAATATGACCGCCATGTCCGGATCGATAACGTCAATATTATGAAGGCGTACATTTGCCTTGATCAATTTTGACGCAAGATCGAGAAGCCACTTGGTCACCTGCAGCGCAATGGAAGCAGCCATCAGTACACCGCCTTAATCACGTCAGTACCACTCCTTCATTTCAGGCGTTTTACTCCTGTCTTTCCATCACCTGTACGGCTATAAACCGGTACATTAATGTCGGGCAAAGCCTATTACGCCACAGTTCCATTCGTAACAGAGTACTCAATTTGTTTCAACAGCGTTTCGATCCGTTTCGTTTGTGAAGCGTCGAAAGCAATGGCGAAACCCAAGTCATCAAAGCGGGAAACCTCTCCTCTACACATAACCGCTTGATGACCCAAACAAAGGGGAATGAGGTAAACGCGCACACGGAGACCTAACGGAAGGAATCGCTCGGTTTCAAAAAACAAACCGGTCGAACTGATGTTTTCCGTGTTGCCTTCCAACAAAACGCCGCTGTCCAAACGCACTTCCACACGCATGGGAATACCATGACGAAGTTCTTTGCGTCTCTCTAAGTTCATTGCCATATTTTCCTCCTTGCATAGGATGCAGTCAACCATACCCAAAGAGTCCTGCAGGCAACCGTCATTTATCCAGCACCCTCTATCATACCTTTATTTGTCTAAAAAGTCCAGTATTTTTTTTGTGCCGGTACTCAAAAGCGGCTTCTAAGGATGATTTATATCGATCTTGTTCAAATCTATAGGTTAAAACGAAAAGACAAATAATTTTGTTACAGCGCTCGAAAAAAAACAACTTTCATCTCATTATGTCAAGGGAATCGCTACGCGACGCAATGATATCACCGTCTCAGATGGGGGCGTGAGCTGATTCAAAAGGGAGGGACCTCTGCTGCGACTTATAGTTCCGACGCTAAGGCGGGCAGGCTGCGTTTGGCGATAATACGGGCTAAGCCGATTCGTCGGGGACTGACGCTGACGCTGCGTATACCGCAATCAATAAGCTTGGCTAAGTGGCGGGGCTGTCCCGCAACTTCACCGCAAATGGAAAGCTCTTTTCCCGTCGCTTGAGCGGCGGCAACTACATGGGAAATGGTGTGCCAAAAGGCGGGGTGTTTGGCGTCATAATCATCGGCAACCAGACTATTGTCTCGATCCACTGCCAAGAGATATTGGATAAGATCATTGGAACCGATACTGCCAAAATCAGCAACTTTTAAAATGCTGTCAGCGCATATGCAAGCGGCAGGCACTTCAAACATGACACCATGCCGAATTTCACCGCATTCGAGATGGGCGATGCTCTGCAGGAAAAAGGCACGGAGCCGCAAAAACTGCTGCTCACTAATTATCATGGGATACATCACCTGAACCGGTCCATGGACAGAGGCGCGTGCAATGGCGCGCGCTTGCACAGCCAAGAGTTCGGGGTGTCCCAACAAAACACGGGCGCCGCGATAGCCCAAGGCAGGATTTTCCTCACGGGGCAAACTTAAGAAGCGCGCCGCCTTATCGCCTCCGAGATCGGCAAGACGCAAGGAGATAGGCCGTCCGTTCATTGCTTTGATCACGGCCGCGTAACGCTCATACTGTTCGTCCTCCGTAAGGATGCGGTCGTGTACGATGAACTCAAATTCGGTGCGATACAAGCCGATACCCTCCGCTCCCATTTCATCGGCGAATCGTGCTTCATCGACAGAATTGATATTGGCCAACACTTTAAATCCGTCAACAGGCGCGACGGTCTTGAACCGCACATCGGCCTTCTTTTTCAGGGTCGGATAGAGTTTCAAGGTGGAAGCCTGAGGATTGATAATGATCTCCCCTGTGGCACCATTCATCAGAACCGTATCGCCGGACTTGATATGGTGCAAAAGATTTTGCACGCCACAGACGGCAGGAATACCCAAGCTGCGCGCGAGAATGGCAACATGTGAATTGGGACCGCCATGTTCCGTAACGAATCCCGCCGTACTCGAAAGATTTAAAGATAGGGTCTCGCCGGGAAGGAGCTCTTCAATCACAACAATGGTGGGCTCTTGATCCCCATCTTTTTCTTGCATGGCCGCTTCGGTCTTTTCCCCACGGCTTTTAAAGAACATCGTCAAAATACGGCGGCGCACCTCGCCAATATCTGAAGCCCGATCCTTGAGATAGGTATCTTCCATGGCGAGGAATCGCGCTTCGAAAGAATCGAGCACCTCCACACATGCCGCTTCCGCATTGATCGCTTTCGTGTGTATGATTTTGGAGGTTTCGTCGTAAAGCATCTCATCAAGGATGATCATCTTTTGCGCTTGGAAAATGGTCGCGTGAACAGGTCCCACCCGCTTTTGCGCGAGATCAATGACTTCATCCAAGGCTTCAGCGGCTAAATCCAGATGTTTGCGCAAGCGTGCCAATTCCTGAGGCATCTCGCTTTTTTTCACCGTGTACCGCGGCGTATAGCTCTCATTATCTCGGACAATTACTCGAACCGGACGGCAGACAATGCCGTCGCTGATCGGTGTTCCTGCCAATCGCCGCTCTTTCAATTGTATATGGTGTTGTTTTTTTGCTGGCACTAGATTATCGCGGTTCGGCCGCGTCCATTCCGATTGATGCTTCTTTGGGCTCCTCGCCACACACATTAGCTTCTGTGTTGATGATTGTACTCATCTTGATAAAAGACCGCATCCCCTGTGCAGCGCTCGACGTGCACAGGAGAACGCGTGTCTATGACAACAAAACCGGCGCCTGCGAAACATCCGATCTCTCGACGTTCACCTAAGGACACAGATGGAATTGTTGATAGGTTATTTTAATACAGCGCCTGTATTCGCGCTCGTTACAAACTGTTGGTATCGCTTGAGCCATCCACTCAATTGGCGATCCGGCGCGGCAGGGCGATCCTTTTCGCGAGCCGCCAATTCGTCATCGCTCAGTTTCACATTCAGCGTACGCGCCGGAATATCGATCTCAATGGTATCTCCATTTTTCAAAAGGCCGATAGGTCCGCCGGCGCTCGCTTCCGGACTGACATGACCGATGCATGCGCCCCGTGTTCCGCCGGAAAAACGCCCGTCCGTGATCAAGCTCACGCTCGTACCGAGTCCGGCGCCCATAACCGCCGAGGTTGGCGCGAGCATTTCGCGCATCCCCGGTCCGCCTTGGGGACCTTCAAAGCGAATGATAATCACATCGCCCGCCTTAACGCCGCCTTCCAAAACGGCATGCATGGCGTCTTCTTCGTTCTCGAAGATTACTGCGGGACCGGTGTGTTTTAAAATAGCAGGATCCACGCCGGCTTCCTTGACCACAGCGCCTTCCGGCGCAAGATTACCGTAAAGTACAGCAAGGCCGCCTGTGGGGCTGTAAGGCTCATTAATGGTCTTAATCACTTCTAAATCGGTGGAACGGATGTCGCCTACATTTTCCGCAATGGTCTTTAGGGTTACGGTTTTACAATTAGGATGGATGATGCCGTCACGCTGCATCAGCTCACCCAAAATCGCCATGATGCCTCCCGCACGTCCGACATCCTCAATATGCCATTTATAGGAAGGGGACACCTTACAGACGTTGGGAACCCGCGCGCTGACTTCGTTGAGCCGCGCCAAAGGATAGGATACGCCCGCTTCCTGGGCAATGGCGAGGGTATGCAAAACGGTATTCGTGGAACCGCCCATGGCCATGTCCAAGGCAAAAGCGTTATCGATGGATTCAGGAGTGACCACGTCTCTGGGCCGCAAATCAGCCTTGAGAACCTCCAGCAGCTGTTTGGCAGCACGGCGTACGAGATCACGGCGTTCGTCACTGTCGGCAAGAATGGTGCCGTTACCGGGCAAGGCGATTCCCAACGCCTCACAGAGGCAATTCATGGAGTTTGCAGTGAACATACCGGAACAAGACCCGCATCCTGGACAGGCTTTGCATTCCAATTCTTCCAGTTCGGCATCAGTCATTTGACCGTGTTTGTGCTTGCCCACCCCTTCAAAGACGGTGATCAGGTCGGCGGCGTTTCCATCGTCGAGTTTCCCCGCACGCATGGGTCCGCCTGAAACGAAGACCGTGGGGATATTGCAGCGCATGGCGCCCATGAGCATGCCGGGCGTGATTTTGTCACAATTGGGGATGCACAACATGGCGTCAAACTGATGGGCTTTGATCATGGATTCAACACTGTCCGCGATTAGCTCTCGCGACGGCAAGCTATATTTCATGCCGCTGTGGCCCATGGCGATGCCGTCGCAAATACCGATGGTATTGAATTCAAAAGCGATGCCGCCCGCCTCTTCAATCGCCGCCTTGGCGATTCTGCCAAATTCTGCCAAGTGAACATGACCGGGAACAATTTCAGTGAAACTGTTACAAATAGCGATAAAGGGTTTCTTAAAATCTTCTTTAGCCTTTACCTGTCCGGTTGCATATAACAAAGAACGGTGCGGAGCGCGTTCAAAACCATCTTTCATAATCGTGCTGCCCATCAATGAATCTCCTATAAGATCTGATTATTTAGAATTGCGAGGAAAGAACACTTCAACAGTGTACATCGTCTGTAAAGTATACGACCAGCCTCTGTGACATTCAAATCACTGTGCGTTGCCGGTCTCCGGGATCAAGGGTCAATAGTTAAAATGAAGATAAAAAGACCCCTCAACCAAGGATGGTATCTACACCTGTACTTTATAAGAACAAATCGGAACGTCTTTTTGTTCGCCGCCGAAAGAAATAAGTTATGCTCTCTATGAGCGGCTCCGAAGAATGGCCGGTCTATCCGTCATTTACGGTCGTTAAATTTTTGTATTCGATTTGGGTATAATCAAGATCATGTGCCCCTTATCAAACACGCAACACGAGACAAAAGAATCTAAAATCGCTCAATGCTTCGGCTCAAAGGCGCTGCCGTATTGGGCGCTGTTTTTCTTTGCGTTGACGGTTCGTATACTGCACCAGACGCTGATCAGCCAATCAGATCCCATGTACGGATTCTTATTACAAGGCGGCGATAACTACACTTACGACCGATGGGCAAATGAAATCGCTCAGCAATTTTGGCTGGGATGGGATCGCATCCCTTTTTTTCACGGCCCCTTATATCCCTACTTTCTCAGCCTCATCTATTTGCGCTTCGGCCATAAACATGACCCCGCCGCATGGGCACAACGCCTTGTCGGCTCCATAACGGTCGTACTAATCTTTTATCTTGCACGCCGCATTTTTGGTAAAAAAGCAGGCTGGTTTGCAGGTAGTGCCGCAGCCCTGTCTCCCTTGTCCCTCTTTTACGAAGGGGAGTTGCTCGTGGAAACGCTTATGCTTTTCGTACACCTATCCACCTTGTGTATTTTAGTGGAGGCAGCGAAGCAAAAGCGATTCAAGTGGTGGCTCTTCGCGGGCCTTATCCTCGGCATCAGCTGTGTGGGTCGGCCCAACACGCTGCTCCTAGTCCCTTTTATCTTCCTTTGGATTATCGCCTTGGATCAAGGCAATTGGAAACGACGCATCTTCTCCGCCTTGCTTTTCCTGATCATGACCGCGGCAGTTATCGCTCCCGTTACGCTAACAACAGCCCTCGTGGGCAAACGTTTTTTCCTGGTCACCTACAGCGGAGCTTACAACCTCTATATAGGCAATGCACCCGATGCCATCGGCGTATTTTTTACGCCGCCGTCGATGAAAGAGATTCGTGAGGCAGAGGAAAAGGAAGACATTGATATTAACTGGCGCGGCTATCTCCTCGACGCGTGGAAGAAAGATCCCTTGCTGCTGCCGCGAAAGCTGGCGTTGAAAACGCTTCTATTTTTCCAAAGCGGTGAACTGCCCTGCGACGTGAACTTTTATTTACGACGTCCCTTTTCCATCTTTTATCATTCCCCCTTCCGCTGGGCCTTTATTGCGCCTCTCGGCATAATCGGATTGATCCTGGCTTTTTTCAAAAAAGCCTATGCGCGAATAGAGGATGGAAGATTCATCCTTGCCGCCTATTTACTTCTTTATGCCGCCAGCGTGATTCTTGTGTTTGTGCCGGGACGTTTACGCATGCCCGCATTCGCCATCCTACTCATCTTTGCAGGATACGCTTTCGCCCTGAGCCTCGAAGGGCTTTGGAAGGGCATACGCACCAAGTCGGCGCGCTCCTTTATCGCGCCCGGTTTGGCTGTTCCCCTTCTGTGGGTCTTGTTGGCTTTCGCGTTGCGCAGTCCCACAGATACCATGCTCATCCGATGGAATGATTATTTTAATATGGGCAGCGCCTGCGAAATGAATTATAACTATCCCCTAGCCTTGGATTATTATGAACAAGCCCATGAACGGGCGCAAGGCTTGGTATCTTTAGAAGAGATTTGTAATAATTTGCGTGAACGTATTGAACAACAAACTCGTAAGGAGGAGGAGCCTAACGAGACGCAATGTTTCAACAATTAACGACGGAAAGACACCCTAAAAGAAGCAGTCCAATTGCCGTGACCGCCTTTATCGCGGCGGCTTTGTTCTTTATCTGTTACAGCGGCGCAGTAGTTTCACATTGGATGGTAGACGATGCCTTTATCTCTTTTCGCTATGCGGCGAATTGGGCCGCCGGATTTGGCCCCGTCTATAATCCCGGCGACGCCCCGGTGGAAGGATACACCAATTTCCTGTGGATGGCATTGCTCGCATTGGGAGCCCGCCTGTGCGGCGATCCTGTGTCACTGGCTCGGCTGCTGGGAGGCGCTGCCGGGCTATTAACCTTGTTACTGCTCTATTATTCGCATCGTCTCATCCGCGGATTGGATCGCAGCGTGTCTGTTATAGCGGCGCTCTTACTCGCCACCTGCTGCCTATTTCTGCCTTGGCCTTTAAGCGGTATGGAAACGACGCTCTTCGGGCTCTTGCTGAGCTTGTCTTTGTTGCTTCACTTTTCCACCCTCGGAGAGCGGCCTTCTCGAAAACGATTATTGCTTTTGGGCATGATCCTTGCCCTTACGGCAATGACGCGGCCCGAAGGTTTCTTGGTAGCCGCCTTAGTGCTCGCTGATCAGACTTTAGAGAGTCTCTTAAAAAAACGCTGGCAGGTCTTTTTTGTGTGCCTCGCCTTCTTGCTGTTCTTTCTGCCTTGGTTCTTTTGGCGCTGGTCTTACTATGGCGCCCTTCTTCCCAATACTTTTTACGCGAAGGTAGGCGTGTCTGAAGCGCAGACTCGCCGGGGCTGGCAATATTTTTGGCGCATGTACAAGCCGGCACGGTTTTTGATCATGGCCGCTATGGCCGCTGTCTTAGTGCCGTGGGTATGGCTGCGCCGGCTGGCGCGCTATTATCTGCTCCCGCTGCTGCTGCTTTTATATACGGTCTATATCATCCGTGTAGGCGGTGACGGTCTTCCCGCTTTCCGTTTTTTTGCGCCCCTCGCCGCGCCCTTGTGTCTGCTTGCCGCCCTTGGCATTCGAAGAATCATTCCTTATCGTCCCGTTACGGTATGCCTCCTTGCCTTTCTTTTAATGACCAATCTCTATCAAGCCTTTAGTCATCCTGAATGCTATAACCATGTTAAGCAGGGCGATTATGTGCATACCAAGGGGACGCTTGTGGGGCAATGGCTGCGCGACCACGCGCCCGAAGGCATCACCCTCGCCACGAATACTGCAGGAACCATTCCCTATTATTCGCGATTAAAGACCGTGGACATGCTGGGCTTAAACGATGCTCATATTGCGCGTAAAACCATCGGAACCATGGGTCAGGGCTATGCCGGACATGAAAAAGGAGATGGCGCATACGTATTAAGCCTCAAGCCAGATCTCATTCAATTTTCGTCTTCCAGCGGCAGTGAACGCCCCTCTATTGAATTTATCGGCGATCAAGAAATTTTCAGAGATCCCGCCTTCAAAAAAGACTATCGTTTAAAAGAATTTGAAATGAGCGATGGCAGTCCGCTCTTCCTCTATGTACGCGAAGACTCCCCCTTTCTCAGAGAGGAGGAAGATCTCCTCTTTGATGATTTTGAATCGGGCAGCTACGAGAACTGGAAGATTGAAGGCGACTGTTTCGGCAACAGCCCCGTTATCGGCACGCTCCCCGGACAGCGGCCTCTGCAAGGCTACACAGGGGAACGACTGATCAATACGCTGGATGGCAACGTGCAATCAACGGGCATCGCCCTGTCCAACAGCTTTGTGATCAGCCACAATTATATTCAGTTTCTTCTGGGCGGCGGATTTCATCCTCATGAAACCGTCATAAGCCTGCTCGTCGACGGCGAGGCAGTTCTGAGCAAGACGCCGAAGAGCAGCAATATTTTGTTGCCTGAATCGTGGCAAGTATCGCAATGGCTGGGTCGGGAAGCACAAATCGAAATCAAAGATCTCGCCACGGGCAAACGGGGATTCATTCTTGTTGATCAGATTGTCTTCAGCAATACGAATCGGTCGGCAGCACACTACGCACGACGTTATACCCATGCGCGCTTCGGTTTCTTGCCCTGGCTCCTTTTGGGCGCAGGCATTTGGATAAGCTACGCATTAAGACGCCGTACGCCATTGCACGTATCAGAAAAACTTCTGCCTTGGGTCGTGCTCCTATTCTTTGTCGTCCTCTACCGAACGGCTTGGGTCTGTGATGACGCGTGCATCTCCATGCGTACTGTCCACAACTTCACCAATGGTCTTGGTCTCACATGGAATATTGGCGAACGGGTCCAAGCATACACCCACCCGTTGTGGATGTTTCTTGTTTCCGCTGTCTATTATTTCTCTCAAGATCTCTATCTCACCTTGATCGTGCTCAGCATGGTTACTTCCCTCATTGCTCTTTGTATGGCAGCGTGGTGGGTAGCACCGCGCTCAGGCATTGCCATCGCCGGCTTATTGATACTGATGTTTTCCCGAGCCTTCACCGATTTTTCTTCCTCAGGTCTTGAAAATCCGCTTGCCCATTTACTTCTTGCAGTCTTTATGATTCTCTATTTGCGTATACAATGGACACCGGCACTATTGTTCTTTTCGACGCTCGTCGCCTCGCTCATTGTACTGACGCGCATGGATCTTTCCCTATTAGCAGCGCCTGCTGTGTTGTGGATGTGGCTGAGTTTGCGCGATAAAAAATCAACGGCACTCCTCATCCTCGCCGGTATGCCCGTCGTGTTATGGATCCTTTTCTCCCTCATTTATTATGGATTTCCATTCCCGAATACGGCCTATGCCAAACTTGGCTCCGGCGTCGACCACAAATTATTGATGCAGCAATCAATTCGCTATTACATGCATTGCTGGAGCAAAGACCCGGGCACTTTGATCGTGATTGTTTTAGGCGCTGTCACTCCTTTCATCCTACGAAAAGAAAAATACGCCATCCTTTCCATCGGAATTATTTTGTATTTGATCTATATTGTGCGCATCGGCGGCGACTTCATGGGAAATCGTTTTTTTGCGGCTCCCTGTTTTTTGGCTGTGTTAATTCTTATGCGGATGGCGAAACGCTTTCGCAGCTACACATGGGTTCCTGTTGTATGCGGCATTATATTGATTAGTTCTTATATGCCCCACGTCCCCCTCTTCTCCGACGCTGCCTTTGGCAGTAAATGGGAAAGTCCGATCAGCCGCTATGGCATCTGTAATGAACGCCAATATTATTATAATTGCACGGGACTTCTCCATTGGCGTCCGGAAAAAATCATGCCGCGCGAGAATTGGGGTATGAGCATTATCCAATACGCCATGCTGGATGTCCCCCTAATTCGAATGTATCCCATGATCGGTTTTCAGGGGTACTTTAGCGGGCCCAAAACCATTCTTATTGATCCCCTCGCACTGAGCGATCCGCTGTTATCGCGATTGCCCGCCATAAAGACGCAAGAACTGCGTATCGGCCACATGGAACGTCATATTCCTGACGGCTATTTGGAGACGCGCTTCACCGGCAAAAATCTTTTGAAAGATCCGCAGTTAGCGGCGTTTTACGACAAACTGTACCTGTTAACCCAAGCGCCCCTCTTTACCAAAGAAAGATGGAAAACCATTGTCAACATGCAGCTTAAGCGTTACGACCATTTGATCGACTGGGAATTCTATAAAGATCAAATGCCTGATATGACTTTGCTCGAATAATTCCGATCAGGCCTGAAACAAATCGAAGGTAAAGAAGCATGCAAATCTGCCCAAAAAAACAGTCTATTGCCTTCCTTTTACACGCCGCATGGAGAGCGGTCTTGTCTGCCGCCGCTCTTACAATGATCTTTTCTTGTTTCGCTTGTCATTTAGAAAAAGCTCCGAAAACGATTGACCCGGAAACAGAGCCGGGGTGGAGCCTTTGGATGGATGAATCTTTTGACGGACAGCAGGTGGATGAAACACGGTGGGACACAGGATTTCCGTGGGGGCGCTGCTGGCCGCCCCTCTACTATACGAAGACCGGAAATATTGAAATTAACGAAGGCATCTTGCAGTTAATCGCCCGCTCTGAAGTGGTCACCGGCTTTTGTTTTGACTGGGACGAGGCAGGTAATTTTACGCCCTATTACGCCGATTTCCCATACACATCCGGAATGTTTTACAGCCGTCAGGCTTTCCGCTATGGCTATTTCGAATGTCGCTTTAAGGTGCCGCGGGGCAAATCTTTTAACGCGGCATTTTGGCTCTATGGCGAAGAGGACTCTGAAATCGATGTCTTCGAAATTCTCGGAAGTAATCCCGCTGACGCACAGATGACGCTCCATTGGAAAAACAGAGATCCTCTCGTGGGAACACGGCAATGGCCCAAACATATCGTGTGTAACACCCCTTCTTTTGCAGAGGGATGGCATACCTTCGGGCTGCTCTGGGAACCCAATCGTTTGGAATGGTATTTAGACGGAAAGCGGGTGGAACAATCCCTATGGACGAGATTCATCCGAGGGCGTCATATTCCAACAGTGGATATGCATCTCATTCTCACCTTGGCCATAGGCGTCATGGATGGATACCCCGATGAAACAACCCCCTTCCCTTCCGCCTTTGAGGTGGATCGAGTACGGGTATTTCACACACCGGAAAGCATCTTACCTTCGTAAAAAGCGGGGCGCAAGAAAACGTCCTTAGCTGCGGCCCTGTCCATGCCTTCAATCTGCAGTGCTTTGGGAGGAAGCCTTATTTTCGCGTAAGTGGTCGAAGACCCGTTCTTCATCGCCCGTATAGATCATGTTGTCATCCACATAGAGCGTTTGTTCCGCGGACAGGGGCATAAAAGATGCCTCCGCCTTGGCGTAAATTTTCCCGGCTCCATCAACCAATACGGCTTCCGTATAGGCGAGCAAACGATTTGATTTCTTCACTTTCGCCTGTACCTCAAGCCCTGCGTTCGGCGGCGTCTGGTGCATATAACGAATGCTGAGACGACCGGTAACACACATCAATCCCAACACACGGTTAGCTGCCCACGCCATACACTCATCCAAGGCAGCGGCGACGACACCGCCATGGACCACCTCAGGATAACCGCAATGATGAGGTTGCACTTCCAAGGGCATACACACCCTATCTTCTTTGACATAAAACCGGGCTTTTAGCCCAGCGCTATTATCGATACCACAGACAAAACAACTGTGAGAGCGGGGAAGCGTTTTATAACCATTCTTTTCCATTTCCATACCGTGTTAACCTTTGACAAGTATTTGTATTGAGCACCGGCGCATCCTAAGCACATCTATTTTAAAACGAATATGCTTATCCCGATATCTCAACAGAAGCTTAAAAACAAAAAGCAGGAAGAAACAAAGCCGCTGTTCTTCCCGCAAAATACACCTACTATTGCTATAGAATACACCAATAGACAGTCTGTATCAATAGGAAATTATAGGACCCAAAGGTGCCGACTTTAGCGTCCGCAATGCCCCGTGTCGCAGCGATCTTCCGCTTGGATTCCTAAAAGGCGGGAGACAACATAGCGATGTCTCGCAATGAGCCCATAGACGATACGCCCTGCACCATGTATACCGGGAAGGGTCAACAACAGCCCCAACCACGTCCAGCCCCGCAGCTTCCGTAAAATCCGCGCGAGGGCGTCCACGCCATGGAAAAATTGTCGGTCAGGATAGAACACACACACAGCCCGTTCACAGAATTGAAATTGTTCTTCTGTTAAGGCCAGCTGCTCCCGTGCCGTCTGCACAGGTAAGGGTGAAAAACAATCCTCTTTGGCGCGTTGTAGAATCCATACTAAAGAGGCGCGGCAGAAAGGACAGGCTTCATCATAAATCAGCCATATGTTGTTGGAAACAGCCATGGGACACCGCCGCGATCATTCCGTTTAAAAGACACCGTTGACGCGATCCCAAACAAGGATCAGCTAGAAGCTTGTTTGCGCGCCTCTTTACACCTAAAGAAACAGTCGAGGTACAGGCTTTGTTCCGGTGTGCCCAGACACTTCAATCCGGCATGGACAGCTGTCCGCCAAAAGATCGGCTATCGGCACGCCGGCAGCATTACTCTAATCCGGGGGCGCTGATGCGTTCCCCGCGCTGTTGCCGCTCCTGATCGTCGAATTCGAAGGAACCATAGAACAGTGCGTTGGCGTCCATCCACGTGACCAACCGTTCCCAATCGTCATCGTCCAATTCTACGTTGTGATGCCCTTTTTCAAGAAGTTTGGTCAGGGCACTTCCCTTGGCACCGAAGAAACCCGGCTCCGCGAGGGGCTCGCAATTGCCGTCGGGAAAAGGACCGCCGTGCCCCCATGCGGCATAAGAGACGCGCGAGATGAGAGCATTGTAGGATTGGGTATAGCGCCCCTCGGGCCGGCCCGTGAGATGGATAGCTTTTCCATCGGGTCCTTGTGCGTCTTTTTCACCATGACAGTGGACGCAATGCTTATCCAAAACAGGCTGCACCAATATGGGATAACTCAGCGGCAGGGCTCCATCGGGAGCCTCACTGATACGGGAAGGCGCACGACGCTGAGCAAGCGTTCTGATTTCCGACTTTGACGGCGCGTCCATTCGGTTTTCGTGGCATCCCACACAAGACAATCTTTCGCCGGGCTGCAAATACGAAACACTGCGCATGACCTGCACCGCCTGACCGGATGCATCCAAAGCTTGGAAGGAAAGCGCCTTGCCGGAAGGCGCGATGAAGTAGGCAGAGCCATCTTCTTCCACAGGAACGGTGCCGAGCACCTGTTTCCCCGGCGAGGCGTTGGCGGCACCAACGGTTGGATTGTTCGCGCCGGAGGTGGATTTGGGCAAGACCTGCACAATGCGCAAGTGGGTTACGGGCGTATCCTCGGGCAGCGCAGGATCACTTTCATAGACATTCTGCACATAATAGCTGCCTTCTTGAGGAGCGTCGTCTTCAAGCAAAGAGGGCAGCACAGGCGCTTTTTCCCGTGCCTTGAGCGGCATGGGCCATAGGCTTGCAATATTCAAATCGCGATACAACAACTCTTGATTTCCATAGGCATCAACGAGGTAAAGACCAAAAATATTGGCGTCATTATGCTTGGGTTCGCCAATGAGCGGATCAAAGCTATAAGCGGCTAAAAACAGATCTTCGGCAAGAGGCCAAGGGCTGCGGAAGCATTGACCCGGCCAGCGTTCGGTCTCCGGGAATACTGCAGGAGGATCCGGGGCAAGGGCAGAGCGCCAGTGGGGCAGCAACAGTGACTCACTCTCCGGAAAGGGGACATGGGGCGTAAGCCGTTCCAGCGCATCAAGACCGTCAATGGCAACCGTGGGATCTACAAGCACAATGGACCCTGCCGTCATGCCATGATGGGGCGCAGCAGTTGCCATAACGCGGTGCGACCCGGGAACAGACCGAGCCTCCCACAAGCCGACGGGATTAAAGGTGTTGTTGCCGTAAAAAGCAGCGGGCGCGGTGCCGTCCGGCCGTGTGATCCATAAATGTTGGTAATGAACGGCGTCTCGATCCACATAATCCCAACGGGTATAGATGACCCTGCCGTCATTGAGCACAGCGGGATCCCACTCTTGCGTTTCATGAAAAGATAAGACCCGCACATCACCGCCATCGGCATTCATCAGGGTCAGCGTATAGACTTCACAGCCCGGTGTCCCGCAGCGATGCCATCCTCCCCTGCGCGTGGATATAAAAATAATTTGCCCATTCGGCAATTCCTTAGGCGAAAAGTCATCGTACGCTCCTTCGGTCAAGGGCCGCCACGACCCATCCCCTTTAGAAATTTCATAGAGATGGTAAAACTGCCCTGCTGTACCGTTGAAACTATCTTGCGGCACGCCTTCTGTCCGACAAAAAGCAACGATAATCCTTTCGCCGGCATGGTCCACTTCAGGCTGCATAAAACTGCCTGTGGGCATGTCTTCCGCTAACCGGCGCACGCCCATATCATGGAGAGGATCATCCAAGACATAGAGCCCGCCGCCGGGGCGGGCATAACGGCCATATACTTGGGTCAGCTGGTGGCTGAACATACCGGGCGCCTGTTTCACAAAGAGCAACGCCCCCGTGTCCGCCAACGGATGCGCGAAAAGCAGCGCACGCCGCCGCTGATGCACTTCCCGCCACAGTTCTTGCCAGGGAGCACTGTCGCCTTCCCATTCCTCTAGGCGCAGGGCTTCAAAATCAGCCTTCAATTGAAACCAAGAACGAAGCACATCATCCGATACGGGCAGCTGCTGCGCCTCTAATTGAGCGGCGAGCCGATTCCCCTTTTCCAAGCAGCTCTCCGCCCCTTCCCGATAGCTGCAGCGGACCGCGCCGGCACCGATACCATCTTGCATGCGCCAATCCCACTCGAGCATTTCCTGAAGGATCAGAGGATGGGCAAGTATATCCGTCGGTGTGGTGAGTTCGGACACCGCCGCTTTCTCGGGAAAAAAATCTATGTCTATTTTGCGGTCGCCGCTGACGAGATAGAGTTGGGTCAGGCGAACTGCAGCATCTGCACCCCCTCCGTCCACCACAAAAGACAGCAGACGATCGCTATCCCAACTTTCCGAGGAAACACACAGGACACTTTCGCCTCCTTTTAAAGCGATCTCTTCGCTGAGCCCGCCGGCAAAGCTTAAGGAAAGGGAAGCGGGTGCACCGCCCGCATGGGACACGACGGCAACGGCAGTCATAGGCTCTTCGCTTTTACCTAAGGGCACATCAATGCGTGCCTCTTCATGAGCAGCGGCCATAAGTGTGCAGCAATGAAGGGGTCTTGAAAAGGCAAGTTGCGCGCCCTCGCTCTTCCCCAAAAGGGCATAACTCCCTTCCATCCGTTGTTGGGATGTTGCTGGAGAAAAACGCGCTGCGCCAATTTCAACAAAAAACCTATCCTCCATCAACAGCGCATGCGCCCAGTTCGCCATATCATTGGCAATACCATCCCCACAGTCTGAAGCAACGAGCCGCAAGATCTTCGCATCGACGAGATCCACTTCAACGGGCTTTGCCGCGTCACTGTCGCTCATGCATCCCGATTCAAAACATTTTTTGTCATCGACCCACACCTCAAAAGAAACACTTCCTTTACCTCCGCCCTGCCATTGAACGCCCACTTCCGCTGTGAAAGAAAGAAAGCGTCCGTCTATAGGCAGCACGATTTCTCCGGGCGCGTGGTGACCGAGTCCGTGGCCGTATTCTTTTTCACCAATACATAACGTCATGCCTTGTCCATCGGTCGGATAGGCTGCTCTGTCCTTACCTAAGTTTCCCCAGCCCTGCTGAACCGTCAATTCCGATTCAAGGTCTGCAAGATGGATTCCCTTTTCAGCGGCGTCAACGCTCATGCAAAGAAAAGCAAAAAGAAAGAGGGAAAGAAAAATAAAGGTCCCATACCGATGATGCCATATACTCATGTCTGCGATTCCCAAAGTAAAAATATTTCAATACGAATAATCTTGTTGCGATATGCCCTATTTTAGCACTGGACGGATTCAAGGTCGAAATACGACCTGTCCTAGCGAACGACCATCTACGACGGTGGAGAACCGCGAAAGAGAAAGGGGCAGCATGGCTCCCGCTTTTCGCGTCTTCGCAATTTCTTAAATTCTTTACATGAATAGGAACCTTTAAAAATCGCTCCATCAGCAATCATGGCGCACACACAACGCGGAACCCTACATCATGGACGCATTGGCTAGCGTCGAAGTGATTGCGGAAAGCTGAACGGCCCCGCTTCGGACAGTCCCGCCAAGAACCGCCGCGCACCACCTTAGCCTGATCTGATCCGTACGAAGAAGCGGTCCATTCCGCTACGTTACCATGCATGTCATGGAAGCCCCAGGGGTTGGGCCGGAAACTTCCGACTGCAGCGGAAACACGCCACGTATCATCAAAGCGCGTGTCTGCGGGGCGCCAAGGCGGTATGGCGGTGGGTACATGGGGATAATAGACGGTGTGGTGGGTGGCGTCGGAGAAGTTCGCTGACGTCGAAAATTCGGAGTCCAAGGTTCCGTACCAGAGGGGCGTTGTCGTGCCGGCACGACAGGTATATTCCCATTCTTCTTCAGTGGGTAGACGGAACGATCTGCCCGTATGTGCCGTGAGCCATTCGCAAAAGCGCATAGCCTGTTCCCAAGATACACGGACCACCGGCTGTTCCGGACGGTTGAGTGTGTGCCCTCTTTCGTCGTCGCCGAACTGATAAGCCTCCCCTGTCTCCAAGCCGCTGTCGTGCCCCGGGTCAAAGCAACGGTATTGTTCATTGGTAATCTCGAATTTTCCCATCAGGAAAGGTTCTTCGATAGACACGCTTCGCGCGGGACCTTCATTGGTATAGCCGCGATCAGCGCCCATTTGAAATTCACCGGCGTCTACAAAGACCAGTTCCAAATCGACCCCTTCCGCCAGATTCACCCGTTCTATCAGTGTTTCTTTTGCCGTGTCTTTTAGCGCACGCTCCGTATCTTCCGCGAAATCACGGGGCACACAGTGCAGCCGATCGGCGAGATCTTCGGGAGCCGCTATCTCGGCCGTGGGCGGGATCTCCTCTTCATCCACATCCATGCCCGCATAACGGTGATGGAGTTCACGACGCCGCTGTGCGCCGTGTTTTGCAGCTGCTATTTTCGTTGCATTTTGACCGGCTTCCGCAACTTCCTGCCATGTGCCGTGGAAGGGCGCGTTCAGGTCTATCCACGTAATAATCCGATCCCACGCCTCATCACTCAATTGAACACCATAATGATCATCTCGGAGCAGCTGCACCAGCGTGCTCGTATCGGCATGAAAATCACGAGGGGTCAACATGTGTGCGTCACTTTCGAGGGTGGGCGCATTTACCCAAGGGCGCAGCGCCATATAAGAAGGCGAAAAATACATTTGAAAGGCGGAAGGAATCTTTTTAGTAGACCGTGCCGTGAGATCAAAGTTCACTGTGCCATCCTCAAAATCCTTGCCGTCGTGACAACGAATGCAATAGGCATCCAGCACGGGCTGTACCTCCCGGTCAAAAGAAAAGCCCCGCGCCGCGCCGTACCAAGGCCGTATGGTGGAGGGTTCTCGTTGAAAAGCCTGACGGATCCCGTCGTAATCGCCCAGTGTATTTTGGGCTTCATGGCATCCTGTGCAGGAAAGCGTTTCGCCGGGCATGGCAGTAAGCCAACTGCGCATCAACGCCACAGCCTTGCCGTCTTCATCCAGCGGCTGCAGGGCGATAGGCGTGTGGGCGGGCACCGTGAAATGGGCAGAGCCGTCTTCATCGACCGGAACGGTTCCGATGATTCGTTTCACATCCCAAGGTCCGTCCAATCCCACCCGATCCGGTTCACAGCCCAATTCATGGAAGGTATAGGTATAGCCTATGAGCCGCAAGGCTTTGACCGTTCCTCGGGGAACTCCTGCAAGTCCCGGCCCCTGATAAACGTCGGTGAGCATGACCCTTGCTTCTGTCCCGTTGAAATCCACTTTGTCGGGAACCACCGGTTGTCGCGGTATTTCCCGCCACGGCACAGGTTCTAAAAACGCCCAATCCGCTTCTTCATGAATCAGAACAAAATTATTGAAAACATCTACCAAATAAATCCCCCAAAGAGCGTCTATGCTTGGCTTACAAGAGACAAGAAAATAGTGTTCATTCAGGGGCCATGGGTGGAGAAAGCGCGGCCAAATCGCTGAAACCAGCCCGTCCAAAATAACGGGTTTCACTTCTTTACCATCATCAGGAATACGTCGGACGACACCTTCCGCTTCATGGCGGCCCAAGGCAGGATCCAATATAAGCAATTCCCCTTGGCGCGGCGCGTCATGATGTCCGCCGGCGACGGCAACAACTTTGGTCGGATGATTGGGGATGGGCCGCGCATAAAATAAGGAGGCAGGCCAAAAGGAGTTGCTCCCATAATATTCCATTTGTGCGCTGCCATCGGGGCCGCAATGAAACAAGAGCCGATAGAAGGCATGGGCGATATCGGCGTATTCCCAACGCAAATAGAGGATACGCCCATTATTGAGCACCGTGGGGCACCAGTTATGATCTTGATCATTCGTGAGTCTGCGCACTTGCCCGTCCACTTCGCGCAGATACAAATTAGCGACCTTGGAACGCCCCCCTACACAGGGTACCCCAATATACGGGGCAGTGGACGTAAAGATAATGCGGTCATCAGGCAAATAGCAGGCGTCATAATTGGAAACGTCGGCATCGGGAATGGGCGATAAAGCCGTGAGCGCTGCGGCATCAAAATCGTACTCCACAATATCCCAGCGCCCTTCAGTATCAGGCATAGACAACAGCGCTTTCCGTCCGTCATAATATAAATCCACATCGCCGATGAAAAGATCTTCTTCAGGACGGAATACAACCTGCGTTGAGCCGCCTTTAATCGGCAAGGACTCTAGGGTATTTTCATAGCCCGTGGGCGCTATATCGGTGTTGCCGTGATAATTTGTAGGCAGTCCCAAGGCATCGGCACGCCTGCGGATGACCAGCAAATCATCGAAATCGATAAGCGGATTATCCAGTAACAAGGCTTGCCGTTGAAGTGTTTGGAAGCGATCCTTTATCTCTTTGAACGCGGCAGGTTCCGCCTCTGCAGGCAAGGCAGTTTGCTCCCTTTCCAAAGCGGCGAGTTCTGCCAAATAGTCTGCGCCATGAGGATAGTCTTCTCCAAAAGAATCGATGAGATCTTCCAGAGCATCCTGCAATGCACGCCACCGTTTCGCTTCAATTCCCGCTCTCTCATCGGAGCCAAAGCCCGGGAATTGTGTGGGAATCACGACGGGCCGCCACGCGTCACGATCTGCCAGATAAGTCAATATATTTTCTGTTAATCGGAGCAAATTGTCGCGGTACACATTGTTTTTGTCTGCATAATCGGGCCATCGCCAGCCAAAGCCAATCAGCTTTCCCGAACCAAGGGCATACTCCACCAACGGCCGTTCCACACCGGCGGGCGTATTGCCCAATACCATGGCGTTGGCGGGACCGCCCCAATAAAAATCTGCCACAGCCGGACAACCGCCTTCGCTGATTCCGATACATCCCGATTCAATCGATAATCCGGAAAATACAGGATGGGAAGGAATTACAGGAATCATAAAAGCGGGGTCACGGTGATGCTCCAGGGTGTGGCGCTGTACCGAGACATCCGGTTCCAAACCTGCGTAATCCACCATACCCACAGCGCCGCCTGACAGCAGTACAGCGCCGCCTTCTCGAGCAAAAGCCAAGATCGCCTGCAGCCCCGCGCCGCCATGGAGCGGGCTGCGACGAACGGAATCGCCTTGATGATGCCAGACCACCTGAAAGTCTGAGAGGCTGCGCTGGGCTCCGGAAGAATCCAAGAATCCGCCCTTGCCGTCGTAAAAAAGCAAGGTAGCCTTTGTCAGAGTCTGCGCCGCCTCCCAAGCCGCCGCATTATGGACATCCATATGGTCTAAATCACGCTCTACGGCAATAAAGGCCGTGGTACCTCCACTATTTGCTCCCCATGAACTACCGGTCGGCGCCATGCTGCACAGCAGTAGGATCATAACTGCTTTGAAGGAGAAACAACCTATCGTACAACGTGTTTGGTTCGTATGCATCGTGTGATTCCGGTTTTTGTTGATAAGAAACAGGCGTGCCGTGAAATTAATGCTACCACAGTCTTTATATGGAGTCAATTCATGGATAGGAATATAATCGGTTCGCAGGAGAGAAAGCCAAGCGCCCAGGATTCATATACTAAATGCAACAGTAGGGTCCGAAGCCCTTTTCTGTCGGAGCCGTTCGTCGCGGCCTCTTTATGCCGCAGGTTCTTGGCGCCTGTCAAGGTGGAACCCCTTGGGGATCTTGAG
>Ga0265293_10000770_pt1 | contig 73523 bp, 57 predicted proteins | sample Munlanlewell138R_FD_192505 | JGI IMG/M metagenome (GOLD analysis project Ga0265293, IMG submission 192505) | Leachate microbial communities from a municipal landfill in Southern Ontario, Canada - Leachate well 138R | ecosystem: Engineered > Solid waste > Landfill > Unclassified | place: Canada... | reverse complement strand
AGCAGGAGGGCCACACCCTCGTTCACAGCGAAACGTCCTTGCAACCCATTGACTTTGATATTCTTCACAACATCATATGGGTAGAGAAGCCGTACATCAGCTTGCCGGGCGAACAGATTCAATGCGTGATTCGCACTGGATGGGGGAATATCAAAATCTATGTTTCCATCTTCTCCCCACACAGGTTGAACCAAAATCGGAAGCAGGCAGATCATGTAGAGAAATCTCGCGGCGAAAATCACCAACGGTAGTTTCAAAACATTGCCGGTAGCAACCAGCTTGTTCCGATGCATCCTGTTCAAGCCTCTGGAAGGTAAAGACAGACCAGCCACGAAAATCCACTACTCCATCTACAAATTATTTCCCAATGGCTCGGATGTCACGATGGATTTGGATGACTTTCGGTTTGAAAAAAGGGGAGACACCGCCTAGTTAGCGGAAATGTGGATCAGAGTCGTTAAGGGCGGCCAGCTGGATCAGCCCCTCTCTAGGACGGTTTACCTTGATACCAAACCCGGCCTCAAGTGTTTGGAGCAGGGGTTCCACGTCACCGACATTGAAGTATCCACCCACCCTTAGCCCGGCTAGCGCGGGATCGGTAATTTCAATCTTATCTGTCGTATAGCGATTCGCTTCGGCAATCACATCCGCAAGGGTTTCACCCTCGAAAATCCATTTGCCGCTTTTCCAGGCCAGTTTATGGGTTAGCTGGTCCGGCTCGATATAGGTATAGGCTTCAATCGATTCGCGGTAGTTTGCCACCCCCCGCTTGGTAAGCGTGATGGTGGTCAATGGCTTGGCGGAGGAGACAGAAGGTTTTTCCTGGCTGTCGGGTCCGATATCGGTTTTGATACCGGTGACGACTTGCACCGTGCCTTCCGCCACGGTGACGTCGACCTGTTGATCATCAAGCCGGACGCTGAAGGCAGTGCCTACTGCACGCACCTTGCCATTGCCTGCGTATACCACAAAAGGAATATCGGGGTTTTTCGCGACATTGAAGTGAGCTTCGCCGCTTTCGAGGTAAACAGCCCTCTCCTGGCCGTCAAACCGTACCCGTGCAATGCTTTGGGTATTAAGAGTCATGATGGAGCCGTCTTTGAGCTCAGCGGTGGACTGCTTGCCCAGCTCTGTCTGGTATACCAATTCGACGGGCTCGCTGCCCGCGGGGATGGTAACCGCTGGAGATCCACCGAAGATGAAGACCAGCGTCATCACCAGGCCGGCGCTGACGACGCAGGTGGCGGCGGCACCGAGGGTATGCTCCCGCAGCCAGCCAAAGGGGGAATAGCGTTTTTTCGGCAGCGTGGGCTTTTTGTCTGCTTGCAACGGAAACAGGTCAGCAAGGACATCCAGGGTATCCATCTGGCCCCAGAACTCGGCCATTTGACTCAGCGCCTGCCGATGGCGGAGGTCACTGTCCAGCCAGACCTGCAATTGTTGTCTTTGTTGCTCGGACAATTGGCCGCCATCGAGTCTTGCCACCCACAGGGCGGCCTCGTCCTCGATGGCCTGGGCCGTGTTATTGTCGGGAAATTGCACGACGTTCTTCATTGCTGTTTCCGTAGTGGCTTCGCGACCCCGACCCCGGCGCCATCGCCGTGATTTGCCATGTATTGACTGCATCGCACCATACCCTTGGCAAGGTGTTTTTCCACCGTACTGATGCTGATATTCAGCTGTTCTGCCACTTCCTGCTGAGAAAACCCATAGACCTTGCGCAGGATCAACACCCGGCGGCACTGCTCCGGCAACTCCGCGGCGGCCCGGCAGAAAAGTTCAAAGCGCCGCTGCGCCGCCACGTCGTCTTCCAGTGCCGTACTCTGATGTATGACATCCGGATCGAGAAAGTCCTCTATGGAATCCACCACGGTATTGGATTTTCTCGCCAGACTGTTAAAGGCGAGGTTGCGGGCTGTGCGGTAAAGATAGGCCTTGGGGTAGCGAATTTCACCCTTTGATCCGGCCTCCAGCACCTTGAGAAAAGATTCCTGGGCAATGTCCTCGACATCCTCGGCACGCCTCAGCAGGCGCGACAGGTAGCGCTTCAACCGGGTATGTAACTCTTTGGAGGGACTGTCCATGGCAACGGTCTTGTGGTTATAGTCCGCCAACTCTAGCACCCACAAGCGGCAACGAAAAGTACCGCCCCCCAGCGAACCAGGCTCAGTCTGGCTTCCAGCCCGCCTTGCGCACCAGGAATGCCGCGACCAGCGCCTCCATTCTTGCCTCGTCGTAGGGCTGCAGGCCGCCGATGGCGAGTTTCTTGCTGCCTTCTCCCACTTTGCCGGCACCGCCCTCGATATCGAAAGCCAGTTGCACCTCGCCGCGCTTGCCGGATACGTCCAGCCGGGCGTCGCGCAGGGCCAGCCGCGGCGCGCTGGCGTTCAAGTCAGCAAAGGACAAGCTCATGCTCTCATAAATCACCAGCGGGCGATCGGGGTTGATCATCACCCCGTGGCGCGCCAGCAGGGGCACCAGGATATGGGGGAAGTTCTGACCGGAGAATGCCACATACTCCCGGATCAGGGCCTCGCAGAATCCCGGCTCGTGGCGGGCGCTGCCTGCAAAGTGCATGTGCAGCAACGGCTTGCCCTGGTCGTTGGTGACGGCTCCCTCTTCATCCACGCGTTCGGGGAAACGCAGACCGACGCCATCGCCCACCATGCCGGCAAAATTGAAATCCATGCGCTCGCGCACCCCGTAGCGGCTCACCGCGAGGGCGAACAGCAGGTCGCCGGGCACGCAGAAGCGCTTGGCGTGCTCGTCGTGGATGGGATTGAAATCTCCCGCCACCTGCTTGGCGAAGTAGCTGCCCTGGCGGGCACTGATGGTCAGCAGGGCACCGTCGCAGTGACTGTAGTCTTCGAGACGGAGCGGGTGCTCGCCCGCCACCACCGTCACGACAACCGCCCTTTGAAATCCTGGTAGCCGAACTGGCTGATCACCTCGAGTTCATCGCTGCGGGAGTCCCACAGGGCAATGGCGGGCAGGCCGATGCCGTTGAACGTCGACGTCTTGACCATGGTGTAGTGGGCCATGTCGTCGAACATCAGCCGCTGGCCCACGCGCAGCGGTTCGGCAAAGCTGTAATCGCCGATCACGTCGCCGGCGAGACAGGTCATGCCGCCGAGGCGATAGGTGTGGGCGAGCTCCCCGGCTTGCCCGGCGCCAAAGATATCGGCGCGATAGGGCATTTCCAGGGTATCCGGCATGTGGCAGGTAGCGGAGGTGTCGAGGATCGCCTGCCGCATGGTACTGAAGGGCGTGTCCAGCACCTCACTGACCAGCACGCCGGTGTGGATGGCCACCGCTTCGCCCGGCTCCAGGTAAACCTGCACATTGTATCTGGCGGAGAATGCCCGCACCGCGGCGATCAGCCGGTCCACCTGGTAGTCGGCGCGGGTGATATGGTGGCCGCCGCCAAAGTTGACCCACTCCATCTGGTGCAGATATTGGCCGAACTTTTCTTCCACGGCCTCGAGGGTGCGCTCCAGCGGTGGAAAGTCCTGCTCGCACAGGGTGTGGAAGTGCAGGCCACTGATCCCGGTGAGATCCTGACCCTGGAACTCGGAGAGGGGGATACCCAGCCGCGAGCAGGGTGCGCAGGGGTCGTAGAGGGGCACCGCGCCCTCGGAGTGTTCGGGATTGATGCGCAGGCCGAAGCGCAGCGACGGGCGCTGCCACTTCGCCTCCTCGATCAGCGGCTGGAAGCGCCGCCACTGACTGATGGAGTTGAACACCACATGGTGGGCAAACGTGAGGATTTCCCTGAGGTCCGCCTCGGTGAAGGCGGCGGAGAAGACATGAACCTCCCCGCCGTACTCATCGCGTCCGAGCAGCGCTTCGTGAAGACCGCTGGCGCAGGTGCCCGACAGGTAACTGCCGGTGAGCGGCCCCAGCTTCCACAGGGAAAAGGCCTTGAGCGCCGCCAGCACCTTGGCGCCGCTTTCGTCCTGCACCCGGCGCAAGACCCGGAGATTGGCCTCCACCGAGGCCACATCCACCACAAAGCAGGGGGAGGGCACGCGGCTCGGATCAAAGTTGTGGAAGGTCGTGGATTTCAAGGCGGGCCTCGGGTTGCGGGTTGGCACGAGTCAAAAGACGGGATTATACCCGGACTTCCAGCCCGCTACCTCATGGCTCGGCACATGCTTCGGCGCCCGGCTGGCCGGGCGCCTTCAAAACCACAGCCGCACCCCCACCACCAGCGAGGTGGCCGATACCCGCTCGCCCCGCTGCCGAGCGTAATCAGCGGTGTTGCCGTACCGGCGTTGATGGTGCACGCCGATATAGGGCGAGAATTCAGGCCGGATCTCGTAGCGCAGGCGCAGGCCCGCTTCGATATCCGCCAGGCCCGACCCACTGCCGGCAGCCGGATCATTGTGGCCGTACAATCGCGCCTCCACGGCAGGCGTCAACACCCAGCGACGGGTAAGCCGCAAGTCGTAGTCGGCATCGAGGCCGAAACCTGTGCGGCCATGATCACCGATCAACAGGGTGGCGTTGAGCGCAATCCAGCCGGGGGCCAGGCCGTCGACACCCATGGCCAGCCAGTGGCGATCCGGCGTCGGTCGCAGATCCCCCTGCCAGCCCATGTGGATGTCCCAGAAGGGCGTTACTGCCTGGCTGTAAAGGGCCTGCACCTTGCCCTTGTGAAAATCGCCATCGACCCGCTCGCCTTCGGTATTGAGGTGGAGTTTGTGCAGATCCCGCCCGAGCCAGCCATCGATGGCGAAGGCCAGGGCATCGGCTCCCTGTCCCTCCCGCCATTCGAGCCGGTCCACGGTCAGCCCGGCCAGCAGCGGATCGTCCTTCATGTGGGCAAGGCCGGTCGCGGGCAACAGCGCGGCGGCCAGCAACCACCCCGTCAATCGGCTCATGACCCGCCCTCCCCGGCCACATGCACTTCCCGGAACATGCCGCCCATGTGATATAGCAGGTGGCAGTGGTAGGCCCATTTGCCCGGCGCGTCGGCGGTCACCAGGTAGCTGATCCTGGCGCCGGGCTGGACGGTAACGGTGTGTTTGCGGGGGATGCGCGCACCATCGCCGGTTTCCAGGTCGCTCCACATGCCGTGCAGGTGGATGGGGTGGTGCATCATGGTGTCGTTGACCAGGGTGATGCGCAGCCGCTCCCCGAGGCGGAAGCGCAACGGCTCGGCGTGGGCGTAGGGAATGCCGTCGAAGGACCACATGTAGCGGGCCATGTTGCCGGTGAGGTGGAGCTGGATTTCCCGCCCCGGCTCCCGCGGGTCCGGGGTGGGGTGGCGGTTGCGCAGGTCGGCGTAGGTCAGCACCCGCCGGCCATTGTCGCGCAATCCCGCGCCCGGATCGGCGAGGCGGTATTGGGGGTCCGGCGCGCGCATCTCGACGCCGGGGCCGCGCTCGCTCGGGGCGTGGACAACGGGCGCATCGCTGCCATGCCCGGCCCGGCCGAGACGAGGTGCCGCCATGGCGTGGTCGGCGTGGGCGCTGTGATCCACGTTCCGCCCCATCGCCCCGTGACCCGCACGGGCATCCGCTGATGGCGCGGCGGCTCCGGCGCCATGATGCTGGTGATCGCCGTGGCTGCCGTGAGCGTCATGGGTCATACCCATATCGGCATGGGTAAGCACCGGGAAAGGGTCGAGGGCGGGGACCTCGGCGGTGAGGGACGGATCCGGCGTCAGGGTGCCCCGGGCATAGCCGCTGCGGTCGACGGCCTGGGCAAACAGGCTCCAGGCGCGGTCGTCCGCGGGAGAGACGATCACGTCGTAGGTCTCGGCGGGGCCGAAGCGGAACTCGTCCACGGTCACCGGCTCGATGGCCTGGCCATCCGCGGCCACCACGGTCATCGACAGGCCCGGGATGCGCACGTCGAAAAATGTCATGGCCGCGGCATTGATGAACCGCAGGCGCACCTTTTCGCCCCGCTTGAACAATCCGGTCCAGCCCTGGGCCGGGGTCTGGCCGTTCATCAGGAAGGTGTAGGTGTAGCCGGTGACGTCGGCGATGTCCCTGTCGCTCATCCGCATCCGGTTCCACATCGCCCGCTCGCTCCAGGTAGCGGCCGCGCCCTTGTCGCGGATATCCCGCCACAGATCTCCGGCGGTGCGGGGATTGACGTTGTAGTAGTGACTGGCTTTTTTCAGGGTGGCGAATACCTTCGCCGGATCGTCATCACTCCAGTCCGACAGCACCACGACATAGTCCCGGTCCGCCGGGTCGGCATCGGGTTCCCGGGGGTCGATGACGATGGCGCCGTACAGCCCGGTCTGCTCCTGAAAGCCGGAGTGGCTGTGGTACCAGTAGGTGCCGCTCTGCCGGACGTCGAAAGCATACTCGAAGGTTTCGCCCGGCCGGATGCCAGGGAAACTCAGGCCGGGCACGCCGTCCATCGCGGCCGGCAGAATCAGCCCGTGCCAGTGGATCGAGGTGTCTTCCGCCAGCCGGTTGGTGACCCTCAGGGTGACCCGCTCGCCCTCCCGCCAGCGCAGGATCGGTGCCGGCAGCGAGCCATTGACACTGGTGGCAAGACGTTCCTGGCCGGTGAAGTTGACCCGCTGGTAATCGATGCCCAGGTCGAAACGGTTGCCGCGCAGCACCAGTGGCGGGGGATTTGGGACACTGGCCGCCCGGAGCACGCCCGGGGCCAGAGGCAGGGCGGCCATGCCGCAGACAAAACGGCGGCGGCTGATCATCGGTCTGCCTCACCCGTTCGGTGGCGGGGTGAGCATTGAATGACACACCCGGATGCAAGCATGTTCTTTGTGAGCATGTTCTTTGTGAGCATGGAAATACCTCCTTAAATGCCTGCGCACTCATCGGCGCGGGCGTACGCCTTCATATATACAAGGGCCAGGGGTGAGGGCCGGCCGCGAAGCAGCGCGGCATCCCGGATTTCACACGGAATCAGGCGTATATGGGAGGTCGCAGCGAGTGATCGGGGGTGCGGGTAGAAAAAGCGGCGCTCAGCGGCGCAACCCCGGCAGTGGGGGCAATAATCGGCGGCCCGAGCGCAGAGGCGGCCAGGGCGGAGCCGGTGCAGTGCTGGCATTCCTCGTCGCAACCGACCTGGTGACATTCGGCCTGATCGCAATCGGCAGCATTGGCCGGCAGCGGGTGGAGGTCATGACCAGCGATGTCGAGCATGGCACCGCCTTCATCATGATGAAGAAGCAAAACGCTGGCACGATGATGGGGTTGATCCGCGTCGGAAGCCATACCCGGCAAAGCTACCGGCATCAGCACCTGGAACACAAAAGCCAGCAGCACCAGAAGGTGAAATCGCGGGTGTGAGGCTGTCGGGTTCGGCGTGGCCATCGACTATCGCGGGATATCCAAAGCGCTTGAAAGGTCGGCCCGGTGTACCAACACCGGCTGCCGGTTGCCTGCAAGGCAGCGGATGATGCGAAACGCCGCCTGAGGGCGCCATGATGGCACAGAATCCGTCAGCGCAACAACCAAGTGGAATGCCCGCCAACTGAAAGGCGAAAGGGGCCCAAGCAAGTGGACCCTAGCAGCTGACAGCCTGCTAGAGGTTGGTGGCGCCAGTTATAGATTATTGATATATAGAATAATTTTTTTGAACTGCGGTTCCTGCGGTGCGGTGCGCTTCGTGCCTCAGCACACCCTATCCCTGTTCAAAGTCTTTCAAGAAGCATTGGATGAAACTCCATAGGGGTGCGTTGACGAAGGAAACGCACCAGAGGCTGGCAGCAACCACGGTGCGCTTCGTGCTTCAGCACACCCTATCCCTGTTCAAGATCTTTCAAGAAGCATCGGGTGAAACTCCATAGGGTGCGTTGACGGAGGAAACGCACCAGAGGCTGGCAGCAACCACGGTGCGCTCGTGCCTCAGCACACCCTATGCAGTGGGGTATCGCCTGTCAGAAAAACCTTGAACAGGCTCTTAAGGGAGTGCCCCCAGTGGCGCGGTGGCAAGCTTCATGGCGTCGGGAGCGTGCCAGGAAGGTGCAACCCCGAGCGCCGCCACTTGTTCGAGCACCAGGGTGCCGCAGGCGGGGTCGGTCAGATGGGGCCATACCGCCGCCAGCGTGGCGATCAAATGGGGTGTCAGGTCGTCGAGTTTCGGCCGGGTGACGGTGATCAGGTCCGGGGCGTCGTGAAAGGCGACAATGCCCTGCTCGCGCCACTGGGCGAAGAGGATTCGCTGCTCGGCCTTCGAGGCTTCAATCTGGGCCCGGAAGAAGGCTTCGGCCCAGGCGGCCGGCAATCCCTGCTCCGCGGCGCGGCGCCCGAGGCTGGTGATGATGGCCTGCTCGCGAGGCAAGTCTTCAATGGCCAGCTGACGATTCCACTTGTAGTGGGCCACGTCCTCGGCCAGGTTCAGGCGTTGGTGAACAAGCCCCACCAGGTTGTCGAGGGCCTCGCCTGCGTTACAGCGCTCGCCTCCGCCAGCCTGAACTTGGACCGCCAGGGGCAGCAGCAATGCCAACAGCAATGATCTGAACATGGGCAGCTCCTTATAGTTATGGCGTCTACCAGTGCCGTAGTATCCAGACCACTCCACCGCGACGTTTGTTGCCATAGAGTAGGCCACAAGCGTGGCCGCTGCAACCCACCGGGCTCTTTCATCGGGCGCTCGTGTACCGCACTTCTGTGTGCCGGCGCGGCGCCGCCGGGCTCTCGCTACCCGCTGTTGCCGCTTGGGCCGCCCTGCCGCCTGAGTTACAATCCTTGCCCTTCTTCGCCGGTGCCGGCATTTGCGGCACCGGCCCGCCAGTGGACTGACACATGACCGACCAGACGTCTTCTCTCGCCGACAGCCTGCATCAGTGGTTGCGGGATGCCAATATCGAATACTACCTGTGCAACCAGTGCAACGGCCTGCACCTGAGCAGCATCCAGGGCCTCGCCGGCGTGGTCGAGAGCCGGCTGTTCATGGAGGACTGGGGCCTGCTGATCAGCACCGAGTACCTGGTTCGCCCGACCGCCATCCTGCCCCTGGCGACGGATCTCGGCCGCCTGAACGCCAACTATCCGACCCTCAAGCTGTTTCTCGATATCGTCGACGATGCCATGCCCCAGCTGGTGGCCGGGGCCACGGCGCTTACCGGGGCAGGGATCAGCAGCGAGCAATTCATCCTCTTCGTCACCACCGCCCAGGACTTGATGACCCGCCTGACCGGTGAGCTGGGGGAACTGGATTTCCTGCTTCCGGAGGACGGCGAACCCACCGCACCGAGCCGCCAGTTCCATTGACTGTGCACACCGCCTTCATCTGGCAGCGGCTGCTTCCAAAGGCCGGTAGCAGCCGCTGCTATTGTTGACCGACGGCGGAATCCTTATAGTCGGCAGAATCCTCCGACCCAGGGATACCTCGATGGCAGTGCAAGACCCCAAGTTCGCCAGTAAAATGGAGCAACGCACCTTCCTGCTGTTACTGGTGGTGGTTACCGGGCTCTTCTTCTATCTCCTCAAGCCATTTTTCACACCGCTGTTCTGGGCCTGCGCCATCGGCCTGCTGTTCTACCCGCTGCAGCACAGGCTGACGAGGGTTTGGGGCGAACGTCCCAACACCACCGCCCTCACCACGCTGGTGATTTGCGTATTTGTGGTGGTGCTCCCGTCACTGGCGGTGCTCGCCTCCTTTTTCCAAAGCGGCGCCAACCTCTACCAACAGATCGACTCCGGTGAAATCAACCCGGCGAGCTATATCGACAAGATACGCGATGCCCTGCCGCAGCTGCAGTCGCTGATGGACCGGCTGGGAATCGATGCCGACGCCGTCAAGCAGCAGGCTGCCAACGCCGCCGTGGTGGCCAGCCGGTTCGTGGCGAAGAATGCCCTGTCGCTGGGACAAAGTACCTTTCAGTTCTTCCTCCATCTCTGCCTGATGCTGTATGTCGCCTTTTTCCTGCTGCGCGACGGGCCGCTGCTGCTCGACATGCTGGTTCGCGCCCTGCCCCTCGGCGATGAACGGGAACGTCTGCTGTTCCGCAAGTTTGCGGAGGTGACCCGGGCGACGATCAAGGGCAACCTGGTGGTGGCGATCGTCCAGGGCGCTCTCGGCGGGCTGATCTTCGCCATTCTCGGCATCCCCGCCGCGCTGCTGTGGGGGGTATTGATGGCCGTGCTGTCGCTGATCCCGGCGGTTGGTGCCGGACTGATCTGGGCACCGGTGGCGGTCTACCTGTTCGCCACTGGCGAAGCGGTATCGGCGGTGGTGCTGGTGCTCTACGGGGTGTTGGTGATCGGCCTGGCCGACAATATCCTGCGCCCCATCCTGGTGGGCCGCGACACCCGAATGCCGGACTGGCTGGTGCTGCTGTCCACCCTCGGCGGCCTGGTGCTGTTCGGGATCAACGGGTTCGTCATCGGCCCGTTGATCGCCGCGCTGTTCATTGTGTTCTGGCAGATCTTCTGCCGGGATTTCCAGCCGCCGGGACATTCGACGGTGGAGATCCCGCCCCCCGACGTGCCGGCCAGCGAGCCGATATCGGCCGGGCAGGAAAGCCAGCCATAGGGTCGGGCGCGCGTACGATCGGCAAGATGCAGGACTGTCGACAATGAAGGGGCGGCGGATGCGCCTGCGGGACAGCATCGGCGCCGAATTGCGCTTCTTGCTGCTGGTCAACCCTCAGCAGAGGCCGTGGCAGATTCCCCTGCTCGCCGCCCTGGCGGTGGGCCTGCCGCTGCTGACCGCGGCCTGGCTCGGCCATTTCGGCTTCGGCATAACCACCTGCCTGGGCGCCCTGGTCATTCTCTATATGCCTCAGGGCCGCACCATGAGGCGCGGCATCTCGACCCTGGCGGCTTGCGGATGCGGCTTTGTACTCTGCTTCGCGCTGGGAGCCGGCACCAGCTTCAATCCCTGGATCTCGGCGCTGACCCTCGGCATCACCGCCGCCCTGGCGACAGCGCTGTGCCGGCTCTGGGCGCTGCCGCCGCCGGGCACCTTCTTTTTTATCATGATCACCGCCCTCGGCAGCACCGCCGCGTTCGCGCCGGAGCTGATCCCGTTGCGCCTGGGGCTGGTCGCCCTGGGGAGCCTGACGGCCTGCCTGCTGGCGCTGGCCTACAATCTCTGCCAGATGCGCGGGTCTCCGACCACCAGCGTGCCGATCACCCTGCCAGCGCAGGGTGTTCGCCAGATCGTCGGCGAGGCTGTGATCGTCGGGGTGTTTGTCGGCGGCTCCTATGCTGTCGCCCGCTGGCTGGGGCTCGACAATCCCTACTGGGTACCGATCTCCTGTGCCGCGATCATGCAGGGGGCAAGCCTGCGCCTGTTATGGCAGCGCAAGATCCACCGCATTCTCGGCACCGGCCTGGGCATGCTGCTGGCCTGGGGGATTTTTTCCCTGTCCCTCAGCCACCTGCAGATCGCGCTGGTGGTCATGGCGTTACAGTTCGTCATCGAGGTTCTGGTGGTGCGCAATTACGGTCTCGCCATGGTCTTCATCACGCCGCTGACTGTGCTGTTCGCCGACGCCGCCGGCCCCATTCACGATGTGGAAGCGCTGATCCTGGCGCGGATGTTCGACATCCTGCTCGGCAGCGTCATCGGCTTTTTCGGCGGCTGGGCCTGTCATGGCTACCGCCGCCGGATCGCGCCCGTCCGCCCCCCTCTCGCCGACGCCGGCCAGAGGTGACGCCCTCTGGCGCGCCGGCCGCCATCAATCAAAGATCGTCATCGCCACCAGCCCGCCGCCACTTTCCTGATCGAGAGCCCTGGCCACCGCCGGCCTCGCACGCACTCGCCGGCGGTGCGCCATGACCGCGGGCACCCGTGCGGGGTCGCCGCGGTCCGCCATGTTGAGATAGCTGGAAAACACATACAGGTAAATGTCGGAAGCGGACCAGCTGTCGCCGTGGACCCAGGGGCGTCCGTCCGCCATGCGCTGCTCGATCGGCTCGAAGTAGTGGTCGGCCATCTCCGGCACCTTGGCTTTCAAGGCGCCCCGGCAATCGTCGCCATCCACATAGGCGTCTGGCCGTGAAATCTGCCTGAACAACACATGGAGCGTGGTGGCGATGTACATATGGAAGGATTGCATCTGGGCGAATTCGAACGGGTCACCGGTGTCCATCAATTTGGAATCGGGGAAAGTCCGGGCCAGGTAGCCCAGGATGGAAGGTATTTCACTGATCGCACCCCGGTCGGTAACCAGCACCGGCACCCGACCACCGGGATTGAGGCGCAGATATTGCTCCGTCCGCTGTTCTCCGCGGGCAAAATCCACCTTGACCGCCTCATAGGGCGCACCGATTTCTTCCAGGGCAATATGTGGCACCAACGAGCAGGCGCCCGGATAGTAGAACAGTCGCATTCGGCTATTTCTCGCTGAGGGCTTGTTATTTCGCCAGGGGCTGGACGCCCCCGGCGCATGTGTAATGCCCTATATCCTACCCCCGCGCGGCCCGATAAAAAACCAGATGATCAGGCCAACGACCGGCAGCAGCAGAATCAAAAGAATCCACAGCAACTTGCTGACATTGCTGGTGCCGGATTGGAATACGTTGATAATGGCCCAGATGTCGGCGGCCAGGATCAACAGACCGAGCAAGCCCCCTACCTGAATATCCATATTGCACTTCCTCTGTTGTTGTTGACTTTGGTTGTGTTGACTTTGGTTGTGTTGACTTTGGTTGTATTGACGTTGGTTGTCGTCGCTTAGGTTGTTGTCTACAGGATCGTTGTTGAATGCGATGTGACACTCTGTTTTGGAGAAGCCGGCTGTCGCGAAGTTCCCTGTGGGCCACCGCCGGGATTTTGCTATGATCCACTCCCCGACACAGCACTACTCGCAAAGCCCGAGCTGGACATCACCATTATGCGTGACCGCCTTCTTCATTCGCTGTTGTTTGCCGGGGCCCTGGGCCTGCTGTCACCTGGCGTCGCCGGCGAGGTGCTCGACCTGCCGGTCACCCTCGATTACGAAATAGTCGGCCAGGCCCTGGCCCAGCAGCTGTTTCTCGGCCCGGACGGTTCCGCCGAGGTTTTTTCCGACGGCCTCGATTGCAACTCCCTGCTGCTCTCGGATCCCCGGGTGGCGGGCGGTGCCGAAGGCCAGCTGCGGATAACGACCCGGGCCATCGCCCGTGGTGGCACGCCCCTTGGCGGACGCTGCCTGCTGCCGTTTGAATGGCAGGGCACCATCGAGACCCTGGAAGAGGCGCAGGTATCCGAGGATGGTACCACCATCGCCTTCCGTGTCATCGATTCGAATATTCTCAGCGGCGACCAGAGCCGCTCGATGCCCGGCATCCTGTGGAACTGGATCAAGGGCTACGTCCACCCCCGGCTCGGCGCCGTCACCGTCGGTTTTGCCCCGGCGTTGACCGAACTGAAGACCCTGATCCGCGACGCCTTGCCGGGGGAATTGCCGGAGCGGCAGGGTGTCGCCGAGTCGCTTGCCCTCAAGGCAGCGACGGCGACATCGGACGGGCTCACCATCGTATTCACTCTCGACACCCCGCCACGCCCTGCCGACTGGACGCCGGCCCCGCAAGCGGTACTGACCCGGGCGGAGCTGGCCGCCTGGGATGCCGCCTGGCAATCGTGGGACGCCTTCGCCACCTGGCTGATCATCGGCCTGGCGATGCCGGCGGCGCCGGAGCTGCGCGCCACTCTCGCCGATATCCTGATCGAGGCCCGCCACGATCTGCGCGACGCCCTCGCCGCAGACCACCGCAAGGGTGACCCGGTGCGCGCGTTGTTTCTCGACACCTGGTCGCGACTGGCGCCCCTGTTGCGGGACAGCGACCTGAACCTGCCCGGTGCTGAAGCCATTCACCTTGCCACCTTCATCAGCGCCGCCAATGCCCTGCAAACACTCGATCACGCCGCTCCCCACCTCGGCCTGCGTCTCGACAGCAACACCCTGAGAAACCTTGCCCGAACGCTGTCGCCCGCGGTAACGGACGAGGAGTTGAAGTACGATACCGTCATCGACCCCCGCTTGCGCAGCCTGCTGGGGCTGGATCCCGACTTCGAGGAGGAGACCACCCCCGCCCTGCCGTTTATCTGGGTGGTTCCCCGGGTCGAAGCCGCCACCGTCGATCCCGCCCTGGTCAAGACCCTGACCGGCTGGGTGCCGGCGCCCGATGAACTCGACCACTACCTGAGCACCATGGAACAGCTCATCGATGAAAGTATCCGTGGCGAGCGGGAGCGGGGCAAAGTGCCGCCGGCGTTCTTCGCCGTCTACGAAAACCTGGTGCGGGCCACGGCCTGGCAGGAAACCTGCTGGCGGCAGTTCGTCGAGCGCAATGGCCAGGTCCAGCCCATCCTGTCGACGGCGGGATCAGTGGGGCTGATGCAGATCAACAAACATGTGTGGCGCGGCATCTACGACCTCGACGCCCTGCAGGGCAATGTCGGCTACAACGCCCGCGCCGGCAACGAAATCCTCGCCCACTACCTGGTGGACTATGCCATCAAGCGCAAGGAGCACGAGATCAACGGCGACGTGCACAACCTGGCGCGGGCCACCTATGCGGTGTACAACGGCGGGCCGCGCCACCTGGCCCGCTACCGCAGCACCGGGACCAGCAATAACCTGAAGGGTATCGACAGCGCGTTCTGGAAGAAGTACCAGGTCATTGGCAAGGAGGGACGGGAGGCGGTGAAGCAGTGTTACGGCGGTTAGGGTCTGGCGAAGGCTATATTCGATCCATTGATAGATAACAGGATATATCGCCGCGTTCCCGCGGTGCGCTTCGTGCCTCAGCACACCCTATGCTCCGATAGATAAAGGCACCTTCCCAGACCTGTAGTTGCTGCGGTGCGCTTCGTGCCTCAGCACACCCTATTGGCCCCCTCGGGGTCGTCCCCAAGCGCACTGCGACGCGCTTTCCATAGGGTGCGCTGAGGCACGAAGCGCACCGGAGGCTTTACCCCGCAGCGGCGCGACATGCCTTTGCGTGCCAGCTGAAACAGCAGTGGCGTCCGAACTGGGCGTCAGCCCTCTTCCTCCAGCAACGCCGCTACGTCCCGGCCGAAATTGGCCAGGATCCTCATCCCCGAGCGAAACACCTCGATGGCCTCGGCGCAGGTCATCTGCTCGTCGATGGCCATGCCGTCGTTCTGCTCGAGGCTGGCGCGGGTGGCCTGCGGATCGTTGAGCAACATGCAGGCGGTGACGGTGGAATCGAACACCTCGCCGAGATCGCTGTTGATCTCCGCCACCTCGTCGAGCACCTCGCTCCAGACCTCATCCAGCCAGTCGAAGCCGACCAGCACGCCGTCACAAAAATCCCTCAGTGCGGCGGAAGGCTGGCCGTCAGCGTCCAGGCCGCAGTCTTCGGGCAGTGGAATGTCGGCGTCTTGCGCCAGAATGGCGTTCCACACGCCGACCAGCTGGTGCAACTGGTCGTAAAACGCGTCGGCATCCGCCGCGGACTCGAAGGCCGGCTCCGCCACTTCACCGCTGGCATCGAGAAAGGCGAGGGGAAACCATTCACTGGTCTCGATCAGGTCGGGCGCGGAGAGGACCGCCAGGGCGAGGCCCGACAAGGCCTGGGAGTCGAGTACCTGGTCGGCAATGCCCAGGCGGGCCACCAGGGCGGCAAACTGCTGGTGGTCGAAGTGTGGTTGCGGGGAGGGCATAGGTGCTCCAGATATCTACCGGGGGTTCAGCCGCGGATGATACACCCAAAAGCCCTGCCCTTCCCCAGCGTCTGTCGAGGTTCGGGCGATACCCTTGTCTCGACGGATGCTAACCGTGGGCGGGACGGAGATAGCGCTCGATGTTCACTTCGTCGATCTGCTCCTCGGGCAGGAACCGGGAGGCGAACTCGCGGTATACGCCGCTGGTGAGAAAGAGTTCGAACACATCCCGGTCGACATGGCCCTTGACCACCATGCTGTAGAGCACCTCGATGGCGGTGCTCACGGTCTTGGCGGGCTTGTAGGGCCGGTCGGCGGCGGTCAATGCTTCGAAGATATCCGCCAGCACGATGAATCGCTCCGGCATCGACAGCTCCTCGGCGGTAAGTTTGCGCGGGTAGCCGCTGCCATCGAGCGCCTCGTGATGAGTCGAGGCATAGCGGGGAACCTGCGCCAGCTCTTCGGGGAAATGGAGACTATCGAGCATTTTGATAGTGCTGATGATGTGCTCGTTGATCTTGAAGCGGTCCTCGGGAGTCAGGGTCCCCCGGGGGATACAGAGATTGTACAGCTCGCCCTGGTTGTAGAGATGTTCCGGCACCTCCATCCGGATCCCCAGGTGCGGCGGATATTCGCGCTCTCCCGCACGGGGAATCAGGTGTTCAGGCCGGTCCGCCAGCAGGGTCTCGGCAACCGGCAGGGCCGGCGGCGCACCGCTGAAGCGCGCGGCCTCGACGCGGGACAACCCCAGCCGGTCGTCGAAATGGCGCTGCCAGACGATCCCCGCCAAGGAGTGCAGCCGGGCAATCACCGCCTGATCGAGGGATTCGCTGCCCAGGTTGCAGGCGGCAATAAAGGCGAAATCATCGCGCAATTGCCGGTGGCGCCGCTGCAACTCGGCTTCCAGCGCGGCGGCCCGACCGGGCTCCGCCAGCCGTCCGCGCCAGTAATCGACCTCGGCGTCGCGCCACAGCACTTCGAAGCGGGTGCGAATCTCGTGAATGCGGTTGTAATTGAGCTCCAGCTTGGTGCCTTTGTCGATGATATGTTCCGGCGTGGTGATCTTGCCGCAGTCGTGGAGCCAGGCGCCGATACGAAACTCCCGCCACTGCTGCTCAGTGTCGAAATGGAATTCGTCGAACGGCGGGGTACTGGCGTCCTGCGCCCGTTCCGCCAGCATGATCGCGAGCTCGGGCACCCGTGCGCAGTGTTTGGCGGTATAGGGGGATTTGTCGTCGATCGCCTCGGCGATCAGGCGGAAGAACGACTCCATCAGCCGCTCCTGCTGTTCGCCGTGGCGTTCGATGGCATGGGCCATGGTGGTCAGCGAAGAAGCGAGTTCGTCGATCTCGACGATGCGGCTGTTCACCGGCACCAGCGCATCGTAATCGCGGCGGCCGATCTTGCGATTTTCATCCGCCAGCCGCCTGACCGGCCTGACGATGAAGCCCCCCAGCCAGAAGGAGACCGGCAGCAACAGCAACAGGCACAGGGCGGTGATCCACAGCGCCGCCGTCACCCGCGCCGCCGCCGGCGCCAGCACCGCGGCCACCGGCGTCACCACCGCGAAATAATCGGGCTCCCGACCTTCGCCACCTACGGCCTGCACATAGGCGAAATGATCCCGACCGGCAATGGAAATCCTGGCGAGGCGTTCCTGCCCGGCGCTGTCGGCGGCCAGCGTCACCAGCTGCGGATAGGGCACGGTGCCCATGCTTTTCGGTGGTTCACCAAGCCATTTGGCCTGCAGCGCCAGCTTCTGGGCGTCACTGATATTGGCCAGGGCCAGGTCGAAGATCTCCACCAGTGCCGCATTGTCGCGGCCGAGCAGAAAGTGCAGGTGCCCGGGCAACTCCCCGTCGGAAAACACCAGCGGCTGGTGGAGGCGCACATCGTCGATGAAAAACTGGCGCATGGTGTAGCGCAGGACGGCGGCGGCATCCAGCCCGGCGTCCGCCCGCCCGGCACGCACCGCTTCGAGCATGCCCCGCACCGATGCCACTTCGAGCACGGTGATGTCCGGGAACTGTGTGGCGATGATACCGACAATCGACCAGCCCCTGGGAATCGCCACCACTTTGCCGGCCAGTTGGCGAAGATCGGTAATCACCTCGCTGTCGGGGCGGGTGACGACGCCGTAGGGCACATCCAGCAGCGACTGGCTCAACGCGCCCCTGCCGGCGTTTTCCGGAGTGCCGAACACCGGCTGGAGCACATCCAGTTGGCCGGCGTCGAACAGTGCCACGAGATCGGGCCAGGGGTAGCCGTTGACATAGTCGAAACGCAGGCCCGTCATCTCGGCGATCAGCGCCAGGGTATCGATGGCATAGCCGTAAGGCCGGCCCGACACCGCAAAATCGATAGGCGGCCAATCCAGCTCATTGGCGACGGTGAGCAGCGGATGCCCGGCGATCAGGGCGCGTTGCTCGGCACTCAGTTCCAGGGGAGCGCTCTGCGGAATATCCGCCATGCCCTGCTCGGGCAGGCTCGATGCGATGAGTTCACCGCTGCCCTGATAGAGAAATATCTCACTGTCGACATGGATGATCTGCTGATACAGGTAGTGGGAGATGGACGACAGGGCGATGTCCACCGCCAGCACGGCACCGCCGGCGATACGGGTCGAGTAAGTCTGCCCCGGCGCCTGGAGATGCCGGAACTGGTAGGGTGCGGTCCTGAAGACCTCCCCCGTTCTGGCGGCCGTAAACCAGGGTCGTTCGTTGGCCAGATAGTCAGTGGCCTCCTCGCGACTGGCCCTCAGGTTGAAATCGGCATCGTGATAATGGAACCAGCGCCGGCGCCGCTCGCCCTCGCCGCGGACCTCGATGACGACCCAGCGGTCCTGCGGCTGCGCCCGCAGCTGGTTGCGCACCGCCACACTGGTGTCGAGATTCACCAGCTCGAAGAAGTCGCCGTTGTCAAAGCCGATGTAAATGCCGTAAAAGAGCGGTGTGCGACTGAGGGTATCGGCAAATATCCGGCGGGTGTGGGCGGCGACCCAGCCGCCGTCGGTGAGCCCGGGATATTCCGCCAGCAGGCTGGCGGCCTGGGTTGCCGCCGCATCCACTTTGTCGAGGTGTTCGCTGGTGCTGGCCGCCGCGTGCTGGTATACGGTCAGCGTCGATTCGGTCGCCAGGTTGCGGCTGAAAAAATACTGGAGGCCAATGGCGACGGCTGCGGTTATCGTCGTCGCCACCAGAAACATGCCCACCACCGTGACCCGGATGGAAAACCGAATCCGCCTGCCACCGCTGCGTCCTTTGAACATTCCAGTGTCCTCGCTAGTCATTTCGCGGTTTCTGTTATTGTTGCGGCGAAAAACAGACAGATAGTGTCCCACTCGCCGGGAACCGGTCGCAGCAGGCGTCCTGAGGGAGCCCGGTCATTTTTAACGCTCAACCCGACGTTGTCAAACAGTGCTGCGCCCCGACGCGGCGGCCTCACGGCTGCCGGATTTCAACCAGCTAACGCCGCTGGAACGGCTGCGCCGGTCCGGCGAGTGACCGCCCCCGGCCGACGCCGGACAGCGCCTCAGCCAAACCAGCGCTGCATCTCCTCCAGCCGCAGCGCGCGCTTTGCGGCGCCGTCCAGGTCGCGGACGATGCGGCCGCGGTCGAGCTGTATCAGGCGGCTGCCCAGCGCCATCGCCTCGCTCAGATTGTGGGTGATGAAAATCGCGGTGAGTTTCCGCTCCGCGATCAGGCGGTCGGCAAGGCGCAGCACCATCCGCGCGGAATGGGGATCGAGGGCCGCCGTCGGTTCGTCGAGCAGCAGGATATCGGTGTGGTCCATCACGCTCATCAACAAAGTCAGGGCCTGGCGTTGGCCACCGGAGAGCGCGCCCATGGGCTGGTGCAGCTTGTCCTCCAGGCCCAGGCCGAGTTCCGCGATCCGCTCGCGCACTTGGCGACGAAATGCCTCGTCGACGCCGATGACCAGCCTCTTGGCGCGGGTGCGCAGCGCCGCGAGGCGAAAATTGTCGAGCACGGTCAGATCGGAGGCGGTGCCCGCCAGCGGGTTCTGAAACACCCGGGCGACCCAGCGGCTGCGACGGTGTTCCGGCAGGGCGGTGACGTCGACCCCCTTGATGAGCACCCGCCCGCCACTGGCCGGCAATGCCCCCGAAACGATGTCGAGCAGCGTGGTCTTCCCCGATCCATTGCCGCCGACCAACACCAGGAAGGTGCCGGCGGCAAGGTACAGCGCGGTGGGCTGCAGCGCCCGGACTTCGGCGGCCCCACCGGCGTTGAAGGTCTTGCCGACACCCTCCAGGGCTATCATTCAGCGCACCTCCCGCTGCAATAGCCGGGGCAGGCCGACGATGGCCAGCACGCATACCGCGGTGACCAGCTTGAGGAAATTGGGATTCACACCGAGTGACAGCGCCGCGGCCAGCACCATCTGGAAAAGAATGCAGCCGACCACCACCGTGAGCAGCTGCCAGCCGATGCCGCGAATGCCGAACCAGCGGATCACCGCATCGCCGATCAGCACCGAGCCGAGGCCCACCAGCACGATGCCGATGCCCATGTTGATATCGGTGAAATGCTGGTACTGGGCGACGAGAAATCCGCTGAGGGCGGTGAGGGCGTTGGCAACGGCGAGGCCGATTACCTTCATGCGGCGGATGTCGACGCCCATGGCGCGGGTCATGGATTCACTGCTGCCGGTGGCGCGCATGGCGATGCCGAAATCGGTGCGCAGAAAGTACGCCACCAGGCTGCCGAGCACCAGTATGAACACCAGCCCGACCCATAGTTCGTTGTAGACGGTACTCTCGAACACCCCCAGCCGGCCAAAAATGGTGTCGACACTGACCAGCGGAATGTTGGAGCGCCCGAGGACGCTGAGATTGATGGAGTAGAGGCCGGTCATCACCAGAATGCCGGCCAGCAGGGCCTCGATGTGGAGGCGGGTGTGTACCAGTCCGGTGGCCACTCCCGCCAGCGCTCCCGCGGCGACGCTGGCCGCGAGGGTGGCGGGCAGCGGCCAGCCATTGACCAGGGCGACGGCGGTAACGGCCGCGCCGAGGGTGTAACTGCCGTCGGTGGTGATGTCGGGAATGCGGAAAATCTTCATGGTGATGAAAATGCCCAGGCCCATCGCCGACAGGCAGAGGCCGAGAACCAGTGCCGAAAGATAAAAGGTCATCAGTGAATGGGCTCGAAACCATCCGGAATGACCAGGCCAAAGCGCTCCGCGACCTCGGGGTTGTAGACCTGGCGGCGCAACCGGACCATCTCCCAGCCGAGGCCCTCGGAGCCGTCGCGGATGAATCGCGCCGCCTGCTGCCCGGCCTGGTAGCCCCACTGGTAGATGTCGGCGCCATAGGCGGCGACCGCACCGCGCGCCACCAGTCCCGCCTCGCTGGTGAAAATCGGCACTCCCGCGGCGTTGCAGGATTTGAGGATGGTTTCGAAGGCGCCGAACACGGTGTTGTCGGGATTGGCGAAGAAGGCGTCGATCCGTTCGTTGAGCAGCGCACCGGTTACCAGATGGACGTCGGCGGTGGTGTTCACCGGCCTGGCCACCAAGGTGATACCGAGACTCCCGGCGAGCGCCGACAGGCGCTCGTAGGCGAACACGGACTGCGGCTCCGACTGATTGTAGAGCAGGCCGACGCGCAGCCTCTCTCCCCGTGGGCGCACCAGTTGCGGGATCATCGCGAACGAGGTGTCGATGTACGCCAGGTCCTCGCCGACCCCGAACAGGTTGGGCGGATCCCTGCCCTCGGCGTCGCGCACCTGCATCAGCTCGGGTGTCGGCGCAACCATCATGAACACCGGCACGTCGCGGGTGTTCTGGATGGCGGTGATGGTGGAGAGCGACGGGCTGGTGGCCAGCAGCGAGACCTTCTCGGCAATCAGATAGCGAACGATCTGGGTCAGCGTGGGGATGTCGCCCTGGGCGTTGCGGTAGATCAGTTTCAGGGTGCCGTCCTGCTCCGACAGGCCAGCTTCCCGCAGGGCCTCCAGAAAGCCCTCCCGAGCCTGGCCGATGGTGCTGTCTTCGAAGGCGTCGACGAAACCCACCGTCGGCACATCGGTCGGGTTGTTGTCACAGCCGGCCAACGCCAGGCACAGGCCAATGAGCACAACTAGACCGGCGAGACGGTTTTTCATGGGCAGTGGTCCTTAGTTTTGGCGGGGATAACCACCCGCACCGGAGGCAAGGCGATAGCGACCTGACAGGGGCTCGACAATAAACCGGGCGGGATGTGTTGGCAACCGGAGGGCTGTTCACCGGAGGCTGTTCAGGGCTGAATATGGCATCCCCTGAGGAATACATCCACATCCATATCGATTCGCCGGAGCTCCTGATCGAGATCCTTGTCCTTCTCAAGAAACGGACGAAAATTGCCCCTTGCCAGAGCGTAGAACATCAACGCTGCCTGGCGTGGATCCGGATGTTCCATTCGCCCCTCGGCAATGAGTTCTTCAAAATAGGTGGTGATATCGCCAAGCGCTGTGGAAAAGCCCCGGGATCTGAGTCGCTCCGTCATCTCGGGCAACCGTCCCGACTCGGCGATCAGAAGCCGGAAGAATTCCAGATAACGGGGTATGACACAGCTGCTGCGAATATGGCGGGCAAGTTTTTTCAGGGTCTCAGCCGGCTTCTCGGTATCCATGGCAAAGGCGCCGATCAGGGCCGAATGCTCATCGGCGATCTGCTCATGGACCGCCTCGAACAGTTCCTCCTTACCCGAAAAGTGGCGATAAATGGTGCTTTTGCTAACACCGGACTCCCGCGAAATGTGATCGATCGAGCAACCGCTGTATCCCTTGTCCAGGAATTCATTGGCCGCCACAGCCAACAAAACACCGAGTCTTTCCTGCGATAGCTCCTTGGGCGATTTGGTTTTCCTATTCATGGGATACCCTGCGATCGGCATAAACAATCCGTGTACTGTAACCAGCTCCTCACTTTATTGCATCCGAAGCATCTCACTCACGAGACGTCAAGGCCACGCTTGTGGAGGCCGCACTGCTCCGTTGACACCACTGCCCGGAGCAAGTAAGACACGAAACGGTTCGGTATCTGGTCATATTATAGCCACACCGCTACAGCATGGGGTGCCAGCCAGGATGACCAGTGCATATCAGGCGATAAAAACCAACCGTCACCCCAATCTCCATTCAGTATGAGGAACCACGATGAACAATAATGATGATAAACATGGCGGCATCACCCGCAGGACCCTGCTGAAAGCGGGATCAGCGGCTCTTCTGGCAGCCAACACTGCCGGGGCCATGGCGGCCCCGATCAAAACCAGCAGATCAGCCGATCTCGCCTGGACGCCGGGCTGGGAGCTCCGTGACATGATTGCCAGCAAGGCCCTGTCACCGGTAGAGCTCACCCGCTACTTCCTCGATCGCATCGCACGGATTGATCCGATCATCAATTCCTATATCACCGTTGACCCGGAAGGAGCCATGGCTCAGGCGAGAATCGCGGAAGACCGCGTCATGAAGGGAAAACCACTGGGGCCGCTCCATGGCCTGCCAATCTCCATCAAGGATCTGACCGAAACGAAGGGCTTGCGCAGTACACATGGCTCCGAAATCTACCGGAACTTTATTCCCTCCCGCGATGAGGTATCGGTGGAAAGGCTGCGCGAGGCGGGGGCCATCATTCTCGGTAAAACCAATACCCCTGAATTCGGCAAGTTTCCCCGCACCAAGAACACGGTGGCCGGAGAAACATTCAACCCCTGGAATATCAAACGTATTTCGGGCGCCTCCAGTGGCGGCGCGGGCGCGGCCGTCGCCGCCGGGATCTCGGCAATGGGCGTGGGCAGCGATGGCGGCGGTTCGACACGCATACCGTCCTGCTATAACGGGGTTTTTGGCATGCAGCCAAGCGCCGGGCTGATCCCTTTGAGAATTCCCCGCAGCGTCAACACCACCTCCACAGGGCCAGTGGCGGTACATGTCAGGGATGCCGCCACGATTCTCCAGGTCATGGCTGGATTCCACCCTCTGGACCCCAGCTCCATCGAGAGGCCGGCCCCGGACTTTCTCGGCGATCTGGACAACGGTGTGGCCGGTTATCGCATCGCCTGGACCCGCGACTTTGGCCTGATCCCCATTCTCGACGCCCGGGTAGTCGACAAGGTAGAGAAAGCAGCGGCCCGGTTTACGGAAGCCGGCGCCATCGTGGATGCTCCCAACATACTCCTCCCGGATGAAAAAGCATGGCGCGTCTTCATGACGGTGAATCAATCCTCAAACCGGGTTGGCGAGGTCCTTATGGCTTACAGCCCGGAGGAACAGGAACAACTGACTCCGCCGCTCAGGAAACTGCTCGAAACCGCAAGGAACAGCCCCGCCATCGGCAAGGAAGACGAAATCCGCATGCTTGAGGATCGAGCGGACGTGCTTCGCTGGATAGAGGGTATTTTTGCCGAGCATGATCTGATCTGCACACCGACCCTCGGCATCATCGCCCCCGAGGTGCCGGCGGGAGAATGGGATCAGCCCTACACCGACCCTTACTACGCGAACCATATCAGCACCTGCTACACCTATCTCGCCAATATCCTGGGTCTGCCGGCAGCGTCCGTTCCCTGCGGCTTTGTGGATGGCATGCCTGTCGGCCTGCAGATCATCGGCCCGCGTTTTGCCGATGTGAAGGTCATGCGGGCAGCCCAGGCGTTTTCCATGATCCAGCCGTGGATGGACCACCACCCTCAGTTGGCAATCTAGCAGCCTCACCCACCCACTGGAATAAACCTTGGCGCGCCGGCCACGGCGCGCCCCCATAGCCGTGTCCGGCATTGGACACAGGCCGACACGTCGAAGCAGCAGGAATAATCATGAAAACAATCCGAAAGCACTCACGTATACAAGTTTCGATAAAACATCTGCCACCCGCAGTGGCCGCCGGTTTCACGATCCTGGTGTCATCCGTCACCACCCCGATACACGCCCAGGCCAATGAAACTTCCCAGATGATCCTGGAAGAGGTCGTGGTGACCGCCCGTAAACGCGAGGAAGATATTCAATCGGTACCCGTGGCTGTTACCGCCCTGGGTTCCGAAGCCATCCGCGAAAAAAACGTCGAAAACCCTTACGACCTGACGTTCCACGTCCCCGGCCTGGTGGTTCGCCAGGGCCAGGCGAATCGGGGTCAGCCGGACTATTTCATTCGCGGACAAGGCGCCTCCTACGGCACCCCCGCTGGGGTCGTGGTCTACTTCAACGAAGTGCCGCTGAAGCCCACCGGTGCCGCCGGTTCGACCGTGCAGTTTTTTGATCTCGCCTCGGTGCAGGTATTGAAGGGGCCACAGGGAACCCTGTTCGGCCGGAGCAGCACGGGAGGCGCTGTCCTGTATGCCCCCCAGAAACCCCGCGACGAGCCGGGAGGATACCTGGACATCAAGCTGGGCAACTACGATTTGCAGGAAACCACTGGCGTCGCCAATCTACCGCTGGTTGAAGGCGTATTGAGCGCCCGGGCGGCCGTCAACATCCAGCGCCGCGACGGCTTCACCCAAAGCCGGAGTACCGGGCAGTGGCTGGACAGCCGAGAGCGGGAATCCTATCGCCTCGGTATCAATTTCACGCCGACGGACTGGCTCGAAAGCTACACCCTTCTGCAACAGAACAATGTAGACGAAACCCCGACCGGCGCCGTGCTGATGGCCATCAACGACGACCTGGGAATGTTCAATACCAGCCCCGGCACAGGGGCCGGCTGGGAGGCGGCAGCCGGCCTGTGCGGCGCCATCGCTCCCGCCGGCATGGCACGCCAGGCCTGTATTGATGAGCGTATCGGCCGTATCGACAGCCTGGTGCAGGACTTGCGTGACGAGCGGGACCGGGTCGCCGGAGGCGGCTCCGTGCGCCGCAACCTCACTGCCGAGATGAATCATTCCCGAGGTCGAAACCAGCAGATTTTCAACATCACCACAGTGGATATCGGCCATTACTCTCTGTTCGGCGATGTCAGCATCAAGAATATTTTTGCCGTCAACCGCAACCGGGTGTCCAACATCGTCAGGGAATTTGGCGCGACACGCTACCCTCATGGCATCACCTATGCCGCCGGCTATGACTTGGCGGGGACCCCATCGCGACCCTATCGTCCCCGCGAATTTGGCCGCACCTCTTTCAGCGACGACCTGGTGGAAGAATTTCAGATTATCGGCGACATGGAGGGTGGCCATAGCTGGATACTGGGATACTTCACTGAGCGGGTGAAGGCACCCTATGATCGCGTGCCCATTTTCCCGAATTTCAACAACGCCTTTTCCGTTCCCTTGGACAACCTGACATTTCTGAATCCCGTGGACAGCAAAACGCGCAACGAACAGTCGGGCATTTTCGGCCAGATCACCCTGGATCTTTCCACTATCGCCGCAGAGGGCCTGAGCCTCACCGCCGGATACCGCCGCACCAAGAGCGAGCTGACCCAAACGTCCGTGCCCATCATTCACGGTGCTGAAGGCTCCACTCTCGGCACGACGGCAAACACACTGAAAATGGACGAGTCCGCCAACAGCTGGACACTGAGCCTGGACTACCAAATCAACCCAGACACCCTGATCTACATCGCCCACCGGCGTGGATTCAAGCCTGGCGGCATCAACGCCAGCGCCGTCGGGTTCGAAAACGATGTCCCGGGACTCAAGCTGACCTATGCCCCCGAGACCCTCGACGATATCGAACTTGGCGTGAAGGCCGACTGGCAACTGGGTCAGACCATGGTGCGCTCTAACTTGGCGGTCTACCGCAGCTGGTACCAGGACATCCAGCGTTCGGAAACCTTGCCAAACCCCAACCCACCCTTCAATGTGGTGACCCAGACCAACAATATTGCCAAGGCGGAGATTTCCGGCCTCGAACTGGAAAACCAGTTGCTGTTCAACGGCAATATCCAGGTTATGCTCAACTATGCCTGGACGGATGCCAGGAATACCCGCTGGCCAGGGACGACCACCGCCATCGACGGCACAGTTTACGCCAACAGCAAGTCGCCCTATGTGGGGGTCGCTGAACACCAGGGCACCGTGGGTCTTCGCTACCTGGCGCCGCTTGATCCGGCCCTTGGCCAACTGTCGTTTTATGCCGAGTATTACCGTCAAAGCGGCATCTGGCTGGATGACACCGCCCTGGCCAGCTTCCCCGACAAGTTCGGCTATCAGCCAGGCTACGACAACGTCAACCTGCGCATCGACTGGGCGAACGTGCTGGGCAAACCTCTCGACTTGAGTGTCTTCGTGCGTAACGCGCTGAACGACGAATGGCTGGTGGGCTCAAACAGCTTGATCACGGCGCTGGGAATACAGACGGGCACCTACAACGAACCCAGAACCTATGGCCTGCAACTGCGCTACCGCTTTGGCGAGGATAACGGCCATTAGGAGATCCGCCCCTTCCGGCACCCCCGGCGGCCAACGCCGCCGGGGAGTCCTGAGGCCAACATCGGCCTACGGGGAAAAGCTGGAGCCGGCGCTGGGGGATACCGCCGACGAAAGTCAAGGACGGCGGTCGCCCGACCGTGTTGCCCGGAAATCCGGTTGGGCCTGGATCCCATGGCGGCGCTCCTTGTCATTCAACGGCTCGCCTTTGGTCGCATCGTAGGTCAGCACGCCCCGATAAAGTCGTGCGGGCCTGGTAAAGGGATGTTCTTCGCTGTGCCTCTCGTCTTGAATGTGTATCACCTTGATCCCGCTGACCGTCAGCACATCGGAGATCAATGAGCGGTGGCATCGCCACCAGAGGATTTCGGCGCACATCATCGCGGTTCTGCGCTGTGCAGCCAGCCCTTGCAAGCGTTCCAGACCGATACGGAATTCCGCGCTCCCGACATGGTCGGCATAACCTCGAAACGAGGGATTGTTCCAGGCGGTGTTGACCGAGTCCACCGCGGGCCGCCGGCGGCCGCCCAGTTCGGTGATCAGCAGGTAATCGATACCCTGCTTGCGCAGGCCTGAGCGCAGTGCCTCTTCGCCGAACTGCGGCAGGCGCCGTGAGCCGGGAAAGCGCCTGACGTCGGCCACGGCTTCGAGCTGGTAGTGTTTGAGCAGGGCGACGAACGCCTCGATCGAGTGCGTCGAGTGCCCGATCGTCCAGATGGTGCCGGCCTGGGCCATGCTCAGTGGATCTTTCTCAGGGCTTCTTCCCTGTGCATGGCGATGTGATCGGACTTGTCGCTTTTGATCTCGTACTGGGGCTCGTCCTTGCTCGCCCGGCGCGGGTGACCCTTGTAGGTCGTATCCGAAGTATGCACTTTGATGATGGTCCCGCTGACTCGCCCCGCTTCCGAGTTCCAGCTGACATGATCGTTGACCTTGAATTTCTGACTCATGACACCCGCTCCTCAGCCGCCCGCTACGACTGTGACCATTGACAAGGCCGAAGGTTTTGAACTGGACACCAAAACGCCGGGCAAGCCCGGCGTTCTGTCCTTTTCTCGCGCGACTTCATAGTGCAGGAAATATAGCGCAGAAAATTCCCAGGCAGCGATTTTCTCTACAGTTTGTAGTCTTCGATCACCGTCCAGGGCAGCCCATATTTATTCAGGTCTGCCATAAACGGATCGGGGTCCATCTGTTCCATGTTCCACACACCGGGCTTTTTCCATATGCCTTCCAGCATCATCTTGGCGCCGATCATCGCCGGCACGCCGGTGGTGTAGGAAATGGCCTGGGATTGCACTTCCTTGTAGCAGTCCTGGTGATCTTTCACCTGGTAGACATACACGGTTTTTTCCACACCGTCCTTGATGCCGGTGACCACGCAGCCGATGCAGGTCTTGCCCACGGTGCGTGGGCCGAGGCTGGCGGGATCGGGGAGCAGAGCCTTGAGGAACTGGATCGGCACGATCTGCTGGCCCTGGAATTCCACCGGTTCGATACCGGTCATGCCGACATTGCCAAGCACTTCGAGGTGCTTGAGGTAGCTGTCGCCAAAGCTCATCCAGAACTGGGCCTTTTTCAAGGTGGGGAAATTCACCACCAGGGATTCCAGCTCTTCGTGGTACATGCGGTAGATGTTGTAGGTGCCGACGCCTTCCGGACAGGTAAATTCCATTTTTTCCGACATCGCGGGAGTGGCGACGAATTCGCCGTTTTCGAAGTGGCGGCATTCGGCGGTGACTTCGCGGATGTTGATTTCCGGATTGAAGTTGGTGGCGAAGGGGTAGCCGTGGTTGCCGCCGTTGACGTCGATGATGTCCAGGGTGTGGATCTCGTCGAAATGGTGCTTGGCGATCCAGGCGGTGAAGACGTTGGTGGCGCCGGGGTCGAAGCCGGAGCCGAGCAGTGCCATCAGGCCGGCCCGCTCGAACTTCTCGCGATAGGCCCACTGCCATTTGTACTCGAACTTGGCGGTATCCAGCGGTTCGTAGTTGGCGGTGTCGAGGTAGTCGACACCGGCGGCGAGACAGGCATCCATGATGTGCAGGTCCTGGTAGGGCAACGCGACGTTGATCACCAGATCGGGCCTTTCGGCCTCGAGCAGCGCGGTGAGCTCCGGCACATTGTCGGCATCCACCTGCGCAGTGCGGATGACGCGGCCCTGCATCCTCTCGATATCCGCGGCGATGGCGACACACTTGTCCTCGCTGCGGCTGGCCAGCAGGATATCGCTGAACACCGCGGGCAGCTGCGCGCATTTATGGGCGACGACGCCGCCGACACCGCCGGCGCCAATGATGATGACTTTTGCCATGGTTTCACTCCTTCTTGGGTCAGCGGTGCACCTCTTTCGTCGGCACACCCTATCGCTCTCGGGGCCTGTTCACATTGGCTGCGCCGGGAAAGAAGCGCGGCCAACACTGTAGTCAACGCTCGAAATAGGTGTAACCGCGCAGGCTCTCGGAGAAAGCCCCCAGCATCTGCTGGCGTTCCGCCACCGAGATGCGCCCTTCGCGCACGGCCTTCTCGGCGGTGTTGCGGAAACGGCGGAACAGGTTGTCCGGCTCGTACTCGACGTAGCTGAGCACGTCGGCGATGGTATCGCCCTGCATCTCGTGGACGACGTCGAAACTGCCGTCGCCGCTGATCCGGACACTGGCAACGTTGGTGTCGCCGAACAGGTTGTGGAGATCGCCGAGCGTCTCCTGGTAGGCGCCCACCAGGAATACCGCCAGGTAGTATTCGTTGTCGACCGAGACCGGGTGCAACCGCAGGGTGGGCTTTTCGCCCTCGGGGTGCGCGAAGCGGTCGATCTTGCCGTCGCAGTCACAGGTGAGGTCGGCGATGATGGCCTCCCGGGTCGGCTCCTCGTCGAGACGATGGATGGGCATCACCGGGAAAGTCTGGCCAATGGCCCAGAAATCCGGCAGCGACTGGAACACGCTGAAATTGCCGTAGTAGATGTCGGCCAGCTGCTCGGTGAGGTTTTCCAGCACCATCGGCACCCGGTCGAGCTCGGGCAGCAGGCGGGCGATCTTCTGCAGCACCGCCAGGTAATAGTTTTCACCGATGGAGCGCATCCGCAGGCGGATCTCGCCGCGCTTGAACTGCATGCGCAGAGACTCCAGGTAGTACACCGCATCGTTGTAGCATTCCTGGATATTCCTGGCCGAAAGGCTGCCGACCAGGGCGGCGAGATTCCTCACTTCGTCCGGGGCGTCCTCCGGCGGCGCCTCCGGCAGCGGGCCCGGCTCGAACTTGCTGACGGTGAGAATGTTGAACAGCAGCACCGAGGTATAGGCCACGGTGGCGCGACCGGATTCGCTGACGATGATGGGGTGGGGAATCTGCTCGGGATCGAGTGATTCCTGGATGGCTTCCACCACGTCGACGCAGTATTCCTGCAGGCTGTAATTGCGGCTCTGTTGACTGCCACCACTTGAGCCGTCGTAGTCCACGGCGAGGCCGCCGCCGATATCCAGGTAGCCCAGGGGGGCACCCTCTTCGACCAGGTCGATATAGTAGCGGCAGGCTTCGCGGATGCCGGCGCGGATGTTCTGGATGTTGGGGATCTGCGACCCCAGGTGGAAGTGCACCAGGCGCAGGCAGTGGAGCATGCCGGCGGCCTTGAGCAGGTCCACCGCTTCGATCAGTTGCTGGGTGTTGAGGCCGAACAGGCTCCTGTCGCCACTGTCCTCGCTCCAGTGGCCATCGACCTTGGTGCCGAGCTTGAGCCGGGCGCCGATCATCGGCTCGACACCGAGCTTGCGGCTGCGCTCGATGATCAGCGACATTTCTTCCGGCGTTTCGACCACGAAGATACAGGGCATGCCCAGTTGGCAGGCGCGCAGGCCGAGCTCGACGAATTCCTCGTCCTTGTAGCCGTTGCAGACGATCAGGCTGTCGCGGTCGCGGAGCATGGCCATCGCCACCAGCAACTCAGCCTTGCTGCCGGCTTCAAGCCCGTGGTGGTAGCGCTCGCCGAAACGGGCGATCTCCTCGATGATATGGCTTTGCTGGTTGACCTTGATCGGGAACACGCCGCGATAGACGTTGCCGTAGCCGGTGCTGCGGATGGCCTGGGCGAAAGCCTCGTTGATCTGGGTAATGGCGGTGTCGAGATGATTTTCGACCCGCAGCAGCACCGGCATGGTCAACTCGCGCTGGCGCAGCGCCTCGACGATATCGAGCAGGGACACACTGTGCTTGCTGGCACCGCCGTTGACGGTGACGGTCACTTCGCCGCGATCGGAGACATCGAACAATCCCGATCCCCATTCGCGGATACCGTATTGCCTGGCGGCGTCATCCGGTGTCCAGGTGCGCTCGTCTTTGTCAGTCAACAGAGAATCCTCCGGCCGTGGGGTTAAATGGCAGCGGGCCGGACAAAAAATTGCCCGGCCCGGAAAAGGGGCGCTATTGTCCCTATTTACACTTTTAGATGGAAGATATTATGACAGTTCCCTGGCGATTTTTTAGCCAGGTCCGCCCACCGCCGGCGAGGGGTCCGGCGGTCAGCTCATATCGCCGTAGGGATTGGGTTCATCCAGGGGGATCGCCTGGCCGTATCCGGGCACCCGGATGCGGGTCGCAGTGATGTCGAGGGCCTCGTCTTCGATCATCCCGTCGCCAAAGCGATAGATGGCGCGCAGGCTGCCGCGCTCGGCCGCCTCGGCATAACCGGCGGCCTGCTCCCGGGTCTGCTCGCGCAGCTTCTGGTATTCCAGCCATTGCCGGCCGTGGCGCTTGGCGAGCATCGCTTCGGCGCGAGCGGAGGACAATAGCACACCCGTGGCATTATTGCCGCCAAAGCCCTTGGCGTTGATCAGCGCCGCGTCCAAAACGCCGGCCCCGAGCTCGAGATCCGCCAGCGGAATGTCGAGATGGCGGCGATGAACATCGTCGGCAATGGCCCCGCCGGTCTTGACCCCGGGCATGATGCCATGGCGCATGGTACCGATCGCGGCGACGATCTGGTCGCCGCTGGCGGTGGCAATGGAATGGCCGACATAGGCCTTGACCGCGCACACCGGCCAGTTGTCGATACCGAACGCGGCGGCCACCCGGTCGAAGATCAACGACTCGGTGACCCGGTTCTGGGGCGTGCTGGAGCCGTGGGCCATCATCATGCTGCGGCGGCGGATGGCGTCCTCGCCGAGCACCGAGCGCACCAGGCCCGCCGCCTTGGCGACGGTGATGTAGTTGCCGGGTCCGGGACTCGAAATGGATTTCTTGACGCCGTCGGCGTCGATGAACACCCCCGGCACCGCGCCGTGGATCTCGGCACCGAGCTCGACGGCAAGAGCGTCGTCCATGAGGATCAGGTACTGGCTGGACTCGCCGATCACGAAGCCGGCGTTATCGCAGAACGGCCGGCTGTAACGCCGCGGGTCCGCCATTTCCACCCCGTCGATCCTGGCCATCGCCTGCTCGGTGGCCAGGGCGCTCATGTTCATGAAGCCCTCGATACACTCCAGAGTCACTGGCGCCTCGCTGCCGCCGACGATAGCCACCCGGCGCTTGCCGGCGGTGATGTCGCGCACCGCCGCCTGGAGATTGTAGAGAAAGCTGGCGCAGGCGCCGGCAATGGCCTCGGTGTGGCCGACGCTGCCGAGCACATACGCGTTGATGAAATCCGCCGGCATGCTGTTGAGGGCCAGGGGCAACTGCTTGGACGTGGGCCGGCTGCCCGCCCAACGGGACTTGAGCACGCCGCCCCAGCCGTCGTCGTCGAGCTGGCCGAGGCAGCTGGCCGCATACATGCCGATTTCGTCGGGGCGGACCCGCAGACAGACCCGCTGCCAGTCGATACCGAGCGCATTGATGGCATCTGACGCCCCCGTCACAGCCATTTGCAGGCCCCGGGGATGGGAGCGCGAGGCATAGCCGGCGCCGGGGTCGAAGCCGCTCGGCAACTGGCCAGCGGCCTTGACCGGGAAATCCTTGGTATCGGGCACCAGCATCTGCTGCTCGCCGCGCACCGCAACCGCAACCCGGCCGGCGCCGAGGTCCGCCACCTGCCAGTTGGCGGGCACCTGTTCGGGCAGGTTGCGACGACTGAGCTCGAAGCTGAGGTCGCCGCCCTCGCCGCCGACCACCTTCATGCTCTGGTTCCAGGGCGCCCGGTCGGGATCGAAGACCCGGTCCTCGATGCGGCGGATCAGGGTGCCGGCGATCACCGCCTGTTCCAGTGCCGGAGTCCAGTTGGCGGCATCGAGCCCCATCAGTGCGGCGAGCCCGGCGATGGTGCGCTTGCGGTCGGCCTCACCCAGGCTTTCCAGCACCATGCGCCGGTAGGATTGGTCGAAGGAGCTGCGGCCAGCGGCATTGACGCCGCCATAGCTGACGATCACCGGTAATGCTGTCATCCTCTTGCCCCATAACTGTGCTAGCGATGACACAGTGTAGGCAGGGCCGGGTATTTGCTTAATGGCTTTTTCGGCCATATAGTTTAACTATTAAGACACAAGCTTCGGCCCATCGGGGATTACCATGGATCCACCCAGCCGCCGCGTCGGCATCCTGCTGTGCGACAACGTACTGGCCACCAGCGCCACCCTGCCCATCGAGATGCTCTATACCGCGGAAGCCACGGCGCGCGGTCTCCATCTGGCCACCCAGCGCCTCGAGATCCTCACCATCAGCAGCGGCGCGGTGCCGACCCGCTCGGCATCCGGCTTCACTCTCGCCACCACCACCGCGCTGGAGGACGCGCCCCAGCTCGATCTGGTCCATGTCCCGGGGCAGTGGCGCAACCCGCGCCGCGCCATCGCCCACAATCCCACGCACGCGGACTGGCTCAAAGCCCAGCACCAGGGCGGGGCGGCGATCACCTCGGTGGGTACCGGCGTCTGTTTCGTCGCCGCAGCGGGGTTGCTCAACGGCAAGCCCGCCACCACCCACTGGCATTACTTCGACCAGTTCCAGAAGGATTACCCCCAGGTCCAGCTCAAGCGCCAGTATTTCATCACCCAGGCGGGGAACCTGTATTGCGCCGCCAGCGTCAACACCCTGGCTGAACTGATGGTGCATATCATCTTTCTGTGGTTCGGCCGCGCCGTGGCCAACAATGTCGAGCGCAACTTCTTCCACGAGATCCGCGGCACCTTCGAGCCCAGCCGATACTTTGCCGAACACGTCGAATTTCACTACGACGAAGATATCCTCCAGGCCAAGATCTGGCTCCAGGACAATTTCGCCAAGCGGGTCAGCACTCCCCAGCTGGCCGCCCAGTTCGGCATGAGCACCCGCACCTTCAACCGCCGCTTCAAGGCGGCACTGGGCAAGACGCCGGTGGACTATCTGCAGGAATTGCGCCTCAGCTGCGCCCGCGACCTGCTTCAGCAGACCAATCTCAGCCTGCAGGAGATCTGCACCCTGTGCGGCTACCAGGAAGTGAGCTATTTCACCCGCCAGTTCCGCCAGTTCTTCCAGACCACACCGGGAAAGTACCGGGAAACGGTGCGGGCGAAGTTGTTTACCTCCTGAGCTTCGGGTTTCACCGAAAAGCCCGGTGCCGCCGGTCGGTACCGCCCGCTGTCGGGCGAAACCTGAAACTCAAGGCGCCAACCGCGCGATCTCCCATCCGCCGCTCTCCAGCCGCAAATACTGGAAACGGTCGTGGAGACGGTGTTCTCCCCCCTGCCAGAACTCGAATTCGTCCGCCTCCACCCGGAAACCGCCCCAGAAATCCGGCAGCGGAACTTCGCCGTCGCGGAACTTGTCGCGCATCTGCGCGAACTGCGCCTCCAGGGCCTGGCGCGAATTGATCCGGCTGCTCTGCCGCGACGACCAGGCCGCCAACTGGCTGTCGCGGGGCCGGCTGATGAAATAGCTGAGCACGTCGGCCGCGCCGAGCCGCCGGGCTACACCGCCGACGATGACCTGGCGATCCATCGCATTCCAGGGAAAATGCAGGCTGACCCGGGGATTGGCGGCAATATGCCGGGCCTTGCGGCTGCCCAGGTTGGTATAGAACACCAGGCCGCGCTCGTCGACATGCTTGAGCAGCACCAGCCGCTGCCAGGGCCGGCCTTCGCCATCCACCGTGGCCACACACATGGCCGTGGGGTCGACCACGGCACCGGACACCACCGCCTGCTCGAGCCAGTGGCGGAACTGATCGATCGGGCTATCGCGCAGGGTTTCCCGGGTCAAACGGCCGTAGCGGTATTCCCGGCGCAGGTCTTCGAGGCTCATGGTGGTTCTCCGGTGGTCAGCGGCGACAAGGCGGTTTTGAGCGGGAATCATAGCTGGTTTTATCAACGCCAAACGCTAGAATGTCGCCTGTTGCGCAATGTCCACAGGAACTCCTCCATGCCGTCACGGCGTTTGACAGCACAAACGACACGCGGTGCAGCCGCCTGGCTGGCGGTGCTCGCCGGGCCCGCGTTCGCCGCCGAGCCGATGTCCACCGAGAACGACCTGCTGGCCGACATTCCGCGGGTCAGCGCGGTATCCGGGTTCGAGCAACGCCTCGAGCAGGCGCCCGCCAGCGTCACCCTGATCAGCCGCCAGCTTATCGATATGTCGGGGGCCCAGAACTTTGTCGATATCTTCCGCCTGGTGCCCGGCTTCCAGTCCTACCATGTGAGCAACAATCGCTACGGCATCAGCTACCACGGCATCGGTCGCGAATTCCCCAACCAGATGGAAGTGATGGTGGATGGCCGTTCGGTGTACGAATCGATTTTTTCCACGGTGAACTGGGGTACCCTCGGCATCGAGCTTGCCGACATCGAGCGCATTGAAATCATCCGCGGCTCCAACGCCGCGGCCCAGGGCTCCAACGCGTTCATGGGATCGGTGAACATCGTCACCCGCAAACCGGTACAGGACAGCGGCCTGTCGCTGCGCAGCACCGTCGGCGACCTCGGCACCCGCAACGCCAGCCTGCGCTACAACGACAGCCTCGGCGCCATGGACTACCGGGTCTCGCTGGGTTATCAGCACAACCACGGCTTTCCCACCGGGGGCACCGAGGGGCGCCTCAACGATAACCGTGAACTGTTCCACGGCAACCTCAGCACCATCTATACCCCGACCTTGCGGGACACCGTGGAATTGCGGCTGGGCTATGCCGAGGACCGCGTCGCCTGGGATGAAAGTAGCGCATCGCAGTTTTCCGAAGGGCAGTTTTCCAGCCATTTCCAGGCGGGCCGCTGGACCCGCAGCCTGGATTCCGGCAATGAACTGGAAGTGAATCTCTACCACAACCGTTTCAAGGCCCGCAACTTCGTCCCCCACGGCCCCCTCTATCCCCTGCTCGGGCTGGACCGCGCCACCGCCGACCTCCTCACCGCCGTCCAGCCCCCGCCTCAGCCGATCATCGACCTGGTGACCGGGATGACCGGCCTCGACGACGCCAATGCCCTGAAACTGATCGGCGCCCTCGATGTCGAGGTATCCAGCGGCTTTGGCAACCTCATGTCGGAGCGCTACGACGCCGAGATCAAGCATCACTTCTCCCTGTCGCCCTCGCTGCGCGGCGCCTGGGGCATCGGTTCGCGCTACGAACGTTTCAAGGCCGCCCATCCTTTTGGCTTCAATGCCGAAGTGGATGAACTCTACCTGCGCCTGTTTGCCCACAGCGAATGGCAGGCCAACCGGTGGTTGACGTTCAACGGCGGAGTGATGGTCGAGGACACCTTCGTCGGCACCCTGATCTCGCCTCGCGGATCCGCCAATATCGCCATCGATCAACGCAACTTTCTGCGCTTTGGCTATGCCAAGGGCAACCGCGCCCCCTCGCTTCTCGAGGCCAACGAAGAGAGTATCGCCACCGTCAACGGCCTGGTGTTCGCTATTCTGCGGCTGTCCGACCCCAATCTCCACGAAGAGCGGCTGGAGAGCTTTGAAGCGGCTTATCTGTTTCGCAGTGCCGATGCGGATTTCAATTTCGACCTGCGCTTGTTCGACGAGCGCGTCAGCGATGTGATCGACGACCTGCGCGAGCCCAATGAACCGCCGACATCGCTCTTCGACAACTATCTGCGACGGTTTGAAAACAACGGCTACTGGCGATTCACCGGGGCGGAGCTGCAACTCGACGCCCAGGTGACCGACAGCACCTTCGTCCGCTTCCACTACACCAACACCGACATGGACAGCCGCATGCTGCGCCAGCGCCTTCCGGTGCCGGTGTTCATGGACAGGGACAACCGGATGGCCCGCCACAATGCCGGCCTGCTGGTCGGTCAGCGCCTGACGGACGCCTGGTCAGCATCCGTATTCACCTACTACCAGTCCGGACTGCGCTGGGATGACGGCGACATGATCGACAGCTTTACCCGGGTCGATGCCCAGCTGGCCTACCGGTTTGCCCTCGGCTCGAGCACCGGCGCCCTGAAATTGGTGGCGCAGAACCTGGGTAGCAATTATGCTGAATTCGATACTCATAATCTGTTTGAAACCCGGGTTTTTCTCTCTGTAGAGGTAACCCTGCCCTGATGCAGTCAACCCAAAAGGATTGCTTAGCAGCTAAGGACCCCATGAAATGAACCGGGCCAGCAGGAAGGCTGTCGACCACAAAGCTGTTTTTTTGCTTCCCGCCCGGCTGAAGAAAACCTTCTGCTGGCTCGCTCTCTGTATCGGCCTGTATCCCTGGCCGGCCCTGGCCGACAGCGACCTCACCGTCGTCCTGTCGGGCAACACCGACTACTACCTCGAGGTCGCCGATGCCTTTCGCAACACCCTCGCAGCCGGACAGAGCCGGGTCGATGTGCGCCTGCTGAAGGCGGACCAGCTCGCCCGCGAAGAGGTTCCGGCCGACCGGCTGGTGGTCGCCATCGGCACCGAGGCAACCGCCAAAGTGTTGGCCGAGTTCCCCGAGTCGCCGCTGCTCAGCCTGTTCGTCACCGAATCCGCGTGGCGCAACCTGATGGCCCGGCCCCATCGCCATACCGGCCGCAGGGCGGTGATCTTCATCAATCAGCCTCTCGATCGCTTCATTTATCTCGCCACTCTGCTCAAACCGCAAAGCGAGACCCTGGCCACCGTCTTTGGCCCGGCATCGAAACGGCAGCGGCAAGCCTTCGCCGCCCAGGCACAGCATCAGGGCCTGCAACTGATCAGCCGCACCATGAACATCGACGCCAACCCGGTGGCGACCCTGACCCCGCTGTTCAACAACGCCGATATCTTTGTCGCGCTGCCTGACCAGGGGTTGTTCAACCGCACCGTCGCCCGCTGGGCGCTGTACCTCGGCTTCAAATACAAGATTCCCCTGGTCGGTTTTTCCCGTTCGTATACCCAGGCGGGAGCGCTGGCATCACTGTTCTCGTCGCCCGAGAATATCGGCAGGCAAGGCGGTGAATGGGTCGCTGACTACTTTCGCGACGACGATGAGAACCTGTGGCGGGAATTCCGGCCGCGGTATTTCACTGTCGAAATCAACCCTTCCGTGGCGCGGGCCCTGGGCATCGCGATTCCCCATGAGGAAGCCATTTACCAACAACTTGTCGAGCGCATCGACAAAGACGAGCGACCGTGAGGCCCTATCTGGCTACAGGCATCCGCACCAAGCTGTTTTTACTCAGCATCATCCCGGTGGTCATCGTCACCGCGATCATCACCTGGCATACCATCGACACCCGGCGCGCGGAAGTCGAGGAAAACCTGTTCAAGACCGCCCACCTGAGCGCCGAGAACCTGGCCAGTATTTCGGATTTCGCGCTCTACACCGGTCGCAAGGATTTGCTGCGCACCCTGGCCACCACCGCGGAAAAGATTCCGTCGATCCTCTCGGTGGTCTTTCTCGACTACGACCGGACCTTGCTGTTTGCCACTCATACGCCGACCCAGGACAGCATCCAGGCCTACGCGCGGGGCGATTACAGTAGTGCCGGCAGCGATGTACTGGTGGTTGAGCTGCCGGTTCATCTCACCAACACCAACGTCAGCGACTACCATGCCGAGGACAGCAATGCCGCCAGCGACAGCGATCTGCTCGGCTGGGTGGTGGTCAGCGCCGACAAGTCGGCGATGGAAGTTCTGTCCAAGGAAATTCTCATCACCCACCTGCTGATCAGCCTGGTAGTATTGAGCGGCGCCGCACTGCTCACCTATTTCCTCAGCAATACCGTGGTCCAGCCGATCACTGCCATGACCCGCACCGTGCGGGAGCTCGAGCAGGGCAATTTCTACACCCAGCTGGTGCCCACCAGCAACGACGAACTGGCGATTCTCGCCCAGGGTATCAACCACCTGGCGATGACCGTGGCGGAAAGCCGTGAAAACCTCCAACGCAAGGTCGCCGACGCCACCCGCCAGTTGCAGAACATCCTCGACGACCTGCAGCAGAAGAACCAGGAGCTGGACAACGCGCGCCAGGAAGCGGAGGCGGCCAACCAGGCCAAAACGGATTTTCTCGCCCAGATGAGCCACGAATTGCGCACGCCGATCACCGCCATCCAGGGTTTCGTCCGGCTGCTCAGCGAATCACACCTCAACCCCGGCGAGAAGCGCTATTGCGAAATCATCCAGCAAGCCTCGCTGCAGCTGTTGCAGCTGATCGACGACATTCTCGACATCACCCGCCTGCAGTCGAGCGGTATCGCCCTGGAGACCGCGCCCTTCAATGTCATGGACTGCGTCGAGATTCCCCTGTCGCTGATGGCGCCGACCGCCCACCAGAAGGGGCTGGAGCTGATCCTCGACGTCGCCCCCGACGTGCCCCAGGCGCTGATCGGCGACAATCTGCGCATCCGCCAGATCGTCTACAACCTGGTGTCGAACGCCATCAAGTTCACCTCGAGCGGCGAGGTCATCGTGCGCGTCAATGCCCGCCGCGACAACAGGGAGCAAGTGTCCCTGCTGATCCAGGTGATCGACACCGGCATCGGCATCCCGGAAAAACAGCGTTTGCAGATTTTCGAGCCGTTCTCTCAGGCGGACAATTCCATCTCGCGCCGCTTCGGCGGCTCCGGCCTCGGGCTCACCATCGTGCGCAACCTGGTCATCTTGATGGAGGGCAACGTCCACATCGACAGCATGGCCGGTAAAGGCTCCACCTTTACCGTGGAACTGCCGCTGCGGGTCGCCTCGTTCCACAGCCATGCGCCCTCCCGTTACACCTGTGCGCTGCTGTTCGACCCCCACCCCCACAGCCGCCAGGCCCTCGAGCGGCTGCTGGCCAACTTTGTCGACAATATCGAATCCTGCGAAACCACCAGCGATCTCGAAATCGGCGGCGGGGTGCAGCCGCCGGACATCATTCTCTACTCCGTGCCGGTCAGCCAGGCGCCGGGGACTCTCGACCACCATATCGAGTACCTGAAAAACCGCTTCTCCTGCCCGATCGTGATCATTTCCCCTCTCAACAACTTCACCGCCGCGGTACATGGCAGCGATAGCGGCGATTCCCCGCCGGTGTTGTTCATCGACAAGCCGCCGGCAATCAAGGAACTGGCGGCGATATTCACTGAAACCAACCAGGACAACGATGGCAAGGCCGCCGACGCCGGGCCCAGCCTGCCCGCCAGCATCCTCATTGCCGAAGACAACGAATTCACCCGCCTGTTGCTGTCGACCTTCCTCGACAAGCTGGGCAGTGATCTCACCACCGTCGCCAACGGCCAGCAGGCCATCGCCATCTGCGACCAGCAGCGGTTCGACCTGATTCTGATGGATGTGCATATGCCGGAAGTGAACGGTATCACCGCGGTGAAAGCCATCCGCTCCGGCCACGGTCCCAATCGCGACACACCCATCGTGATGCTGACCGCCGATATCCTCCAGCAGGAGGAGAACGCCCTGTTCGATGCCGGCGCCAACGACCTGCTGTTCAAGCCGTTCGACGAGAGCAAGCTGATCGCCGCTCTCCAGCGCCACCTGCGAATTCCCGCAAACCCGGCGAACGATGTCGAGTACCTGGCCCGGGCTCCGCTCAACGTCGACCTCGGGCTGTTTGTCCAGGAGGTTTCAAAGCTCACCCAGAGCGCGCAGCAGGCCATCGAAGCCAGGGATCCGCACAATCTGCGGGAGAGCATCCACCAGCTGCTGGGGATCGCCGGCGTGTTCAAGATGACTTATCTGGAGAGGGCGGTGCGCGCCCTGCACAGCGCGGCAAAGGAACAGGACGAGGACAAGACCCGCGCGGCGATGGACACCCTGGTGATGGAGGTGGAGCAGCTGCGCCGCACCATGATCTGATCGCCCGCTGGATGGGTCGCCGCCCACCCTCGTCGCGCGGCAAAGCCAGCGCCGGGCGCGGCCGCTGTCGCCTTCGCGGAATGGGACGGGCTCCCGGAAGGGAGCCAGAAGGAAGGAGCAGGGGCAGTCGCGCGACTGCCCCCGGAACGGCTACAGGACCCGGACGCGGATCACGCCTTCGACCGCGGCGATACGGGTAATGATCTCGGCGCTGGGCGCGTCTTCGACATCGATGATGTTGTAGGCGACGTTATCCCGGCTCTTGTTGACCAGATCCATGACGTTGTTGTTGCTGTCGGCCAGGATGGCCAGCACGTTGCCGAGCACCTTGGGCACGTTGTCGTTGCTGAAGGTGATGCGGTGACCACCATTGCGCGCCATGGCGGTGGTGGGGAAGTTCACCGAATTGCGGATATTGCCGTACTCGAGGAAATCCATCAGCTGATCGGCGGCCATGATCGCGCAGTTTTCCTCGGCTTCCTCGGTGCTCGCGCCGATATGGGGCATCAGCACCACGTTCCTGCGGCCGAGCAGCGCCGGGGTGGGGAAATCGGCGGTGTAGCCGCCCAGGGTGCCGTTATCGAGGGCCTCGACCAGCGCCTGCGGCTCGACGATCTCCTCCCGGGCGAAATTGAGCAGCTTGGCGCCGGCCTTGAAGTACTTGAAGGTCTCGGCGTTGATCATGTGCCGGGTGGCGCTGATCGCCGGCACATGGAGCGTCACATAGTCGGATTTGGCGAGCAGGGCCTGCAGGGTATCGACCTTTTCGACCCGGCTGGACAGCCGCCAGGCCGCTTCCACCGACAGTGCCGGGTCAAAGCCGGCGACATTCATGCCCAACTCGAGGGCCATATTGGCCACCATCGAACCGATGGCCCCCAGCCCCACCACCCCCAGGGTCTTGCCCTGGATCTCGAAGCCCGCGAAACGCTTTTTCTCCTTCTCCAGCAGCTTCGACATCTCGCCGGCATCGGTCATCTCGGTGAGCCCCTGGACGTAGTTCATGCCGCCGAAGATATCCCGCGAACTGAGCAGCAGCGCCGCGGCGATCAGCTCCTTGACGGCATTGGCGTTGGCGCCCGGGGTGTTGAACACGACGATGCCCTTGGCGGTGTAGTCCGGTACCGGAATATTGTTGACGCCGGCGCCGGCGCGGGCCACCGCGACGATACTGCCGGGCACCGCCTCGCCGTGGAGCTTGTGGCTGCGCAGGATAAAGGCGTCGGGCTCCGCCACCTCCGGGCCAACCTGGTAGCGACCGGCATCGAAGCGGTCGAGGCCGAGGGGAGATATCTGGTTGTAGGTTCGCACCTTGAACATGGCATTGCCTCAGTAAGTGAATGAATTGGTAGCGCCCGGCCCGGCGTCGTCGACCCGCTGGGTTTTCACCTCAAGCCTGCCGGTTTTTCACCTCAAGATAGGCCCATTCGATCCAGGGCATCAGTTTTTGCAGGTCGTCGCTGGACACCGTGGCACCGCACCAGATACGCAGTCCGGCGGGAGCGTCCCGGTAGGCGCCGACGTCGTAGGCCACGCCCTCCGCATCGAGCAGCTTGACGACCGCCTTGACCTGATCGGCATCGAGATCCAGGGTCAGGCAGACACTGGTATTGGAGCGCACCGCCTTGTCGGCGGCGAGGAAGCTGATCCATTCGCGCCCGGCGACGAACTCCTCGATCACCGCGAGATTGGCCTCGGAGCGGGCGATGGTCGCGGCAACGCCGCCGATGTCCTGCACCCAGTCGAGCGCGTCGAGGTAATCGACCACGCAAAGCATCGACGGGGTGTTGATGGTCTCGCCCTTGAAGATGCCCTCGATCAGCTTGCCACCCTTGGTCATGCGGAAGATTTTCGGCAGCGGCCACGGCGGCGTGTAGGACTCGAGCCGCGCCACCGCCCTCGGGCCGAGGATCAACATGCCGTGGGCGCCTTCACCGCCCAGCACCTTCTGCCAGCTGTAGGTGATGACGTCGAGCTTCTCCCAGGGCATGTCCATGGCGAACACCGCCGACGTGGCGTCGCAAATGGTCAAGCCATGGCGGTCGTCGGCGATCCAGTCGCCGTCGGGCACCTTGACTCCGGAGGTGGTGCCGTTCCAGGTGAACACCACGTCGGCGGCGGGATCGGCGCGGCCGAGGTCCGGCAGTTGGCCGTAGTCGGCCTTGATGGTCTCGACGTCGTCGAGCTTGAGCTGCTTCACCACGTCGGTGACCCAACCCTCGCCGAAGGATTCCCAGGCAAACATCTGCACCTTGCGCGGCCCGAGCAGTGACCACAGCGCCATCTCCACCGCGCCGGTATCGGAGGCCGGCACCACGCCCACCCGGTAACCTTCCGGCAGGCCGAGGATCGCCGCGGTCAGCGAACAGGCTTTGCCGAGCAGATCCTTGCCGATCGCGGCGCGGTGGGAGCGCCCCAGGCTCCGGGTGTCCAGGCTGGCGAGATCGTAGCCCGGGCGCTTGCTGCAGGGTCCGGAGGAAAAGTTGGGGTTGGCCGGCTTGAGCGACGGTTTCATAGGGGTCCTTTGGGGAGCTTGGGGAAAAGGGGGCAATTTTACTGGCCTCTGGCCGCCAAATAAAGGGCTGCGCCGGCGGAACGACGGACGGCACGGTTCAGTGTTTGGCAAACCCTCGTTTATACTGCCGCCAACGATAGTCGCCGACAGACCCGATCTTGCCACCAGCCAGCCCCGCCACGGAACCCCGATCACCCCACCCGGCGCTGGCCTATCGGGCGGAAATCGACGGCCTGCGCGCCCTCGCGGTACTGCCGGTCATCCTGTTTCACGCCGGTTTCGACTGGATGGCGGGGGGCTTCGTCGGCGTCGATATCTTTTTTGTCATCAGCGGCTACCTGATCACCACCATCATCCTGCGCGAAAAAGCCGCTGGCACCTTCTCGCTGCTGCGCTTCTACGAGCGCCGCGCGCGGCGCATCCTGCCGGCGCTGTTCCTGGTGCTGACCGCCTGCCTGCCCTTCGCCTGGCTGTGGATGACCGCGCAACAGCTCCGCGAGTTCGGCCTCGGCCTAGTGGCGGTATCATTGTTCGGCGCCAACGTCCTGTTCTGGCGCACCAGCGACTACTTCGCCTCGGCGGCGGAGGAAAATCCCCTGCTGCACACCTGGAGCCTTGGCGTCGAAGAACAGTATTACCTGTTTTTCCCCCTGCTGCTCCTGCTGCTGTGGCCGCTGGGCCTGCGCCGGCTGACCCTGCTGGTCGCGCTGCTCACCGCCGCCTCGCTGCTGATGTGCGAGTGGACCACCGGGCGCGACGCCATCGCCAGCTTCTACCTGCCCCACACCCGTGCCTGGGAGTTGCTGATCGGCAGCCTGCTGGCCGCGCGGTTCATCGGCAACCCCGCCGGACTCCTCCCCGGCGACCGCGCCGGCGGGATGGCCGGCAACGGGCTCGCCGCCGCCGGCCTCGGGCTGATCCTGGTAGCGATGGCCACCTTCGACCGGGCGACGCCCTTCCCCGGCCTCGCCGCCCTGCTACCCACCGTCGGCACCGCGCTGATCATCGGTTTCGGCCACCGCGATACCTGGGTCGGCAGCCTGTTATCCCGGCGCTGGCTGGTGGCCATCGGCCTGGTATCCTACAGCGCTTACCTGTGGCACCAGCCGCTGTTCGCCTTTGCCCGGCTGTACCAGCCCAACGAGCCGGACACCGGGGTGCTGGCGGCGCTTTGCCTGGCCGCCCTGGCCCTCGCCGGGCTCAGCTGGCGCTTTGTCGAGCAGCCTTTTCGCGATCGCCGGCGGGTGTCGCGCCGCGCCATTTTCGGCTTTGCCGCGGCCGGCTCGCTGGCATTGATTGCCATCGGCGCCACCCTGCATCTCAACCACGGCTTCGCCGACCGCTCCGGACAGCAGGTGCGCCAACTGTTCGAGGGCTTGCGCCACACCAAGGAAGATTTGTGCGGTAAGGAAAGCAAGCGCGACCTACCCCCCGCCGTCGATGTCTGCAACGCCGGCGATCCCGGCGCCCCGGTGTCCGTGGCGGTGTTGGGGGACAGCCACGCCGAAGCGCTCTACTCGGAGCTGGGCAATTATTTTGCCAGCGCGGGTCGCAACGCCACCCTGCTCACCTACAGCGGCTGCCCGCCGGTGGCCGGGGTGTACCGCGCCGACAAGGACGAGGCCCACCGCTGTGCCGCCTACAACGACGCGGTGCGGGCGCTGCTCGACGACCAACCCGCCATCGACACGGTGATCCTCGCCGCCCGCTGGACCCTGTACATGGAAAACACGCCCTTCGACAACCAGGAGGGCGGCGTCGAGCCGGACGAAAACCAGTCCCTGCTGGCCCCGGTCGGCGATGACGGCTGGCGCGACGACGATGCCGCGCGCCGCCGCCTGATTGCCGCCCGCGTCCAGGATACCGTCAGCCACTATCTCGCCGCCGGCAAAACCGTGGTCGTGGTCTACCCGGTACCGGAAGCCGGATGGCACGTGCCCAATCTGATGGCCCGCGTTCTCGACCGGGGAGAGTCCCCGGCGCCGGAGTTCTCCACCGACTACCGGGTATTCGAAGCGCGCAACAGGGCGGCCAACAAGGTTCTGGATGCGCTGGCCGACCATCCCGCGCTGCTGCGCATCCGGCCCGCGGCGCTTTTGTGCAATACCTCGATCCCCGGCCGCTGCCTGCTGGCCCGCGATGGCAAGCCCCTGTATTTTGACGAAGATCATCTGAGCCTCGAAGGTTCGCGCCTGGTGGTGGCGGACATTGCCCGCGCCCTGTCGGAGCGCACGGAGGAGCGACACGATGCACCTGCTGATCCTTAACGCCGGGAGTTCGTCTCTCAAATACCGGCTGTTCAGTGCCGACGGGCTGGCCGACAGCGGCCACGGCACGGTCGACCGCATTGGCCTGGCCTCCGCTCACCAAAGCCACCACTGGCGCGACGGCGAAGGCGTCTGGCAAGCGACCACCGAAAACCTTGCCGTGGCCGACCACGGCGCGGCCTTCGCCCTTATCCGCCGGCACCTGGCGGAGGCTGCAGACGGCCTGGCGATAGCCGCCATCGGCCACCGCGTCGTTCACGGCGGCGACCATTTCAGCGCACCGGCAACCATCGACGATCGCGTCGAAGCCGCCATCGAAGCGCTGATCCCGCTCGCCCCGCTGCACAATCCGGCCAGCCTGGCGGTGATCCGCCTGTGCCGCCGGGAATTTCCCCGGCTGCCCCAGGCGGCGGTATTCGATACCGCCTATCACCAGACACTCCCCGAACGGGCGTGGCGCTACGCTGTGCCGGACACCCTGTATCGCCGCCACCAGGTGCGCCGCTACGGCTTCCACGGCATTTCGCACAGCCATGTGGCGGGCCGCGCCGCCACCTATCTACAGCGACCGCTGGCCGCTCTCAAGCTGATCAGCCTGCACCTGGGCAACGGCGCCAGCGCCGCGGCCATCGATGGCGGTCAGTGTATCGACACCTCCATGGGCATGACGCCCCTGGAAGGTCTGGTGATGGGCACCCGCTGTGGCGATATCGACCCGGCGGTGATCTTCCACCTGGCCCGGGAGCGGGGCGATGACCTGGCGGCGGTGGAACAGCTGCTGCTTGCCGAGAGCGGCCTCAAGGGCCTGTGCGGCGCCAGCGACATGCGCGAGATCCGCACCCGGACGGCAGCCGGCGACGCGCAGGCGCAATTGGCGCTGGACATCTACGGCTACCGGATCCGCAAGTACATCGGCGCCTACTTCGCCGCCCTCGGCGGTGTCGACGCCCTGATCTTCACCGCCGGGGTGGGTGAAAATCACCCGCAGGTGCGGGCCCTCGCCTGCCAGGGACTCGACCGCCTCGGTATCGCCATCGATCCGGCCCGCAACGCGGCCGCCACCGGCGAGATCGCCGAGATCCAGCACCCCGGCGCGAACCCCAGGATCCTGGTGATCCGCACCAATGAAGAACTGGAAATCGCCCGCCAGCTCAGCGACTTGATAAGCACCGGCTGAGTGCCGGCATCTTGCGTTGGCGCATTATCACTTTCCCTCCCGATAGGATAGGCTGTTGTTGGACACTCCCGGGCGAGGCGCAACCGAGCCTCACAATCATCAGGAAGCAGCCATGACTTCAGCCAGCCATCAGCCTCTCTCCGCCGCGGACCTCGACGCCATCGACGCCTACTGGCGCGCCTGTAACTACCTGGCGGCGGGAATGATCTACCTGCGCGACAACCCGCTGCTGCGCGAACCCCTGAAACCCGAGCACATCAAGCAGCGCCTGCTCGGGCACTGGGGCGCCAGCCCCGGGCTCTCCTTCATGTATGTTCACGCCAACCGGCTGATCAAGCGCTTCGACCTCGATGCGATCTTTGTCGCCGGGCCCGGCCACGGCGCTCCCGGCGTGCTCGCCCCGGTCTACCTGGAGGGCAGCTACTCCGAGGTCTACCCGAACATGAGCCAGGACAGCCACGGCCTGCAGGCCCTGTTCAAGGAGTTTTCCTTCCCCGGCGGCTTTGGCAGCCATTGCACACCGGAGCTGCCGGGTTCGATCCACGAGGGCGGCGAGCTGGGCTACAGCCTGTCCCACGCCTTCGGTGCGGCATTCGACAACCCCGAACTGATCGTCTTTACCGCCGTCGGCGACGGCGAGGCCGAGACCGGGCCCCTGGCCACCGCCTGGCACTCCAACAAATTCCTCAACCCGTTGCGGGACGGCGCGGTGTTGCCGATCCTCCATCTCAACGGCTACAAGATCAACAACCCCACCATCCTCGCGCGCATTTCCCACGAGGAGCTGGACAACCTGTTCCGCGGTTACGGCTGGACGCCGGTGTTCGTCGAAGGCGACGATCCACAGGTCATGCACCAGTCGATGGCCGCGGCCATGGACCGCTGCGTGGAGGAAATCCGCGCCATCCAGCATCGGGTCAGATCCAGTGGTGTGGTGGAGCGGCCGCGCTGGCCGATGATCGTGCTGCGCACCCCCAAGGGCTGGACCGGGCCGAAAACCGTCGACGGCCACCAGGTGGAGGGCACCTGGCGCGCCCACCAGGTGCCGCTGCCCGGCGCCCGCGACAACCCGGGCCACCTGCAACAGCTCGAACATTGGCTGCGCAGCTACCGGCCGGAAACACTGTTCGACGAAACCGGCCGCCTGATCGCGCCACTGCGCGCCCTGGCGCCGACCGGCCAGCGGCGCATGGGCGCCAACCCCCATGCCAACGGCGGGCTGTTGCGCCGCGACCTGCGCCTGCCGGATTTTCACGATTATGCCGTGGAGGTGGCGAGCCCAGGCAGCGGTCGCGCCATGAACACCAGGCCCCTCGGCGCCCTGCTGCGCGACATCATGGCCCTCAACCAGGACAATTTTCGCCTGTTCGGGCCAGACGAAACCACCTCCAACAAGCTCGACGCGGTGTACGAGGTCAGCAAGAAGCTGTGGCTGGCGGAGCGCCTGCCCGAGGACGATGACGGCGGCGAACTGGCCACCGATGGCAGGGTGTTGGAGATGCTGTCCGAACACACCCTCGAAGGCTGGTACGAAGGCTACGTGCTCACCGGCCGGCACGGCTTCTTCGCCACCTACGAAGCCTTTGCCCACATCATCGATTCGATGTACAACCAGCATGCCAAGTGGCTGGCGATTTGTGAAAAACTGCCCTGGCGGGCGCCCATCGCCTCCATCAACCTGCTGATCACCTCCACGGTGTGGCGTCAGGACCACAACGGCTTTACCCACCAGGACCCGGGCTTCATCGACGTGGTGGTCAACAAGGATCCGGCGGTCACCCGCATCTACCTGCCGCCGGATGCCAACTGCCTGCTGTCCACCGCCGATCACTGCCTGCGCAGCCACAACGACATCAACGTCATCGTCTGCGACAAGCAGAATCACCTGCAGTACCTGGACATGGAGGCCGCCACCATCCATTGCACCAAGGGTATCGGCATCTGGGACTGGGCCAGCAATGACCAGGGCGCGGAGCCCGATGCGGTGATGGCCGGCTGCGGCGACATCGCCACCCAGGAGGCGCTGGCCGCCACCGCCCTGCTGCGGGAGCACTTCCCCGCCCTCAAGATTCGCTTCATCAACGTGGTCGATCTGTTCCGCATGGCGCCGTCCGACGCCCACCCCCACGGCCTGTCCGACCGCGACTTCGACAGCCTGTTCACCACCGACAAGCCGGTGATCTTCAACTTCCACGGCTACCCCTGGCTGATCCACCGCCTCGCCTACCGCCGCACCAACCACAAGAACCTGCATGTGCGCGGCTACAAGGAGCGCGGCAACATCAACACCCCCATGGAACTGGCCATCGACAACAATATCGACCGCTTCAGCCTCGCCATCGACGTCATCGACCGGGTGCCGGCACTGCAAACCAGCGGCGCCCATGTAAAGGAAAAGTTGCGGGACATGCGCATCGCCTGTCGCCATCACGCCCACAAGCACGGTATCGACGCCGCCGAAATCACCGAGTGGAAGTGGCCATTATGAGTACGGACGCTGCCGCTCATCGCGCTGAACGCGTGCCGCGGAGCGTTGGTGACCTAAACAGCCAGCGGCAGTTGGCGGGACGCTGCCGGCCAGAACAAAAACGAAAGTACTGACATTCTGCCAGTTGAGTCGTACTGGACAAACAGGGATACTCTCCGACTACCGGGCCGCTTCCCCATTCGCGGACGGCCTCGGCGGGAGCGGATAGATACTCTGTCACAGGAGCCTGATGAAACAGCTCGAACATATCCCCGTCACCAACGAGCTGCCCAGCCCCAAGGGAGTGGCGTTGGCTATCCTCAAGCTGTGCAACAGCGCTGAAGCCAGCCACCACGATCTGGCGCGCATCGCCCAGCTCGATCCCGCCCTCACCGGCAGGCTGATCCACCAGGCCAATTCCGCCGCGGTGAGCAGGCACCGCCCGGTCGCCTCGGTGGTCGAAGCCATCACTCGCCTGGGGTTGACCACCGTGCGCAACCTGGCACTGGGATTCTCACTGGTCGACCAGTACCGCAACGGCCCCTGCCAGACCTTCGACTACCAGTCGTTCTGGTCGCACTCCCTGCTGATGGCGCTGGCGATGCAGCATTTCTCCCTGCTCACCGGGGCAGGTTCCCCGGACGAGCTGTTTGCCTGCGGGCTGATGTCCCGTATCGGCTGCCTGGCGCTGGCGACGCTCTACCCCGTTGAATACGCGCAGCTACTGGCGGCCCGGGACGATGCGACGCCACTGGCGCAACGCGAACAAGAGCTCCTGCACACCAATCACAACGAGTTGACCGCGGCCTTGCTGCTGGAATGGGGCCTGCCCAGCGCCCTGGCCGAGCCGGTCTACCACCACGAGAACCCGAGCGACTCGGGTTTCGCCCCGGGCTCCCGTCCCTACCAGCTGGCCCATCTGTTCTATCTGGCCAAGTGCGTGGCAGACCTCGGTATCGCCGACGAAACCCACCGCGACGACCAGACGGCGCAGCTGCTCCTGCTGGGCAGCAAGATCGGCCTGGACGCCGACGATCTCGGCCATGCGGTGGACCAGCTCGTTTCCCAGTGGCACGAGTGGGGCGCGCTGCTCAAGGTGCCCGCCTCGGCGCTGCCTTCCTTTGCGCAGATGTCCGGCACCGCGCCCCAGCCCGCGGGCAGCGATGGCGCCGCTCCGCGAACCCTGATGGTGACGGACGATAGCGGCACCCTCGACCTGCTCAAGGCGGTGCTGAACAACCTCTTCAGGCTCGGCACCGTGTGTACCGCCCGCGGCCACGAGGCCTGCGCCATGGCCCTCGAGACCCAGCCCCAGGTCGTCATCGTCGACTGGATGCTGCCGGACATGAAAGGGATCGAACTGTGCCACTTGCTGCGGGAAACCGAATGGGGCCGGAAGATCTACCTCATCATGCTGACCACATCCGAGGCGGATGATGAAATCAACGCCGCCTTCGAGGCCGGCGCCAACGACGTGCTGTCGCGGCCGCTCAACCTCGGCGGCCTCAGCGCTCATCTGCGGGCCGCATGGCGCTATGTACAGTTACTCGACGCCTGGGAGCAGGATCGGCATCAGCTCAAACAGTTTGCCGCCGAGCTGGCAACCAGCAATCGCCAGCTCGGTCACGCGGCGATGACCGACCTGCTGACCAGCCTGCCAAACCGCCGCGCGGGCATGGACTCGCTGGCCATGGCCTGGAGCGCCGCCGAGCGCTCTGGCCAGCCCCTCTCAGCGCTGGTGCTCGACATCGACTTCTTCAAGGACATCAACGATAGCCACGGCCACGCCGCCGGCGACAAGGCGCTGCAGGACATTGCCGAAGCCCTGCAGCGCTCGGTGCGCAAGAATGAGAGCATCTGTCGCATGGGCGGCGAAGAGTTCCTGATGAGCTGCCAGAACACCGACCTGAAGACTGCCGTACAGGCCGCCGAGCGCTTGAGAAACATGGTCGAGAATCTCGAATTGACCATCGGGGATGCGGTGATACGGACGACCGTGAGCATTGGCGTGGCCACCCGGGAAGAGGGCGTGGCGGACCCCGACAGCCTGGTCAAGGCAGCGGACCGCGCGCTTTACCTCGCCAAACAGACCGGGCGCAACCGCACCTGTTTCTCGGCACAGGGCAAGCTCCACTACGGCGCCCGGTGAGCAAAGCTGCCGTGTCGCCGGCAAACCTGTTTTAATACGCGCTTTTCACGCCAGTCCACCGAGATTCCATGTTCTTTACAGACGAGCGCGCCCAGCTCTTCAAGCCTCTCACCGGCAAGTACCGCGAGCAGGTGGTGGAATGCCTGCGGCTGCTGCACGAGCGCCTCTACAGCGCCAGCGCCGACTATGGCGAATCCCTCAAGCGCGAGCAGGTACTGGAGATCTTCGCCGAGGCGCTCGAGCGGGCGCCCCTGCTCGAAGGCGAGGATGAGGACGGCGGGCGATTCCGCCACACCCGCGAGCAGGCCGGGTGGATTCTCAACAACCTGGTCGAGCACGGCTGGCTGGAGCGCCAGGTCGACCAGGCGACCTTCCAGTCCACCTATCCGTTCAGCCGCACCGGGCGGCTGTTCACCCAAACCCTGGTGGAGGCCGATGGCCGCAGTATCCGCACTCGCCACCGCAACACCCGCAATACGTTGAACTCCCTGGCCGCCTTCCTCGAGCGCGGCGAGGCCTACGACCTGATCGATGCCCACGAGCACTCCGAGCGCATCATCGCGGATTTCACCGACATCATCGCCGAACTCGAAGAACGCAAGCGGGAACTGGTGAGGGCCGTGGAAGCCCAGCAACTGGTCCAGCAGGCAAGCGATCAGTTTTTCGAGTTCATGGAGCGCCGATTCCAGCCCGATGTGGCGATCCGCCTCTCTGCCGACAGCGTCGAAAAGCATCGCGACAGGATCCGGGAAGTGATAGATCGCATCCGCCGCAAACCCAGGGCCTGGAAGCAGACCGCCGAGCGGGAACTGCGCCGCCAGGCGCCGGACCTGGTCGTCGACGAGCACGCCTCGGTACTCTGGCAGTTGCTGGACAGCATCGAAACACGCCTGCGCAACGCCTCCGAGATCATGCTGCCCGCCCTGCGGCGAACGCTCCAGGGATTCACCCGCCGCGCCGATATCATCATCCGCCAGTTGAGCTATCTCCACAGCCAGAAGCACAGCGATATCGTCGGCCTGTGCCGTACCCTGGCCGGGCAGGATGACGAAGAGTTCAGCCGCCGCCTCGCGGCGGCCGGCGCAATCATGGCCGGCACCCGCCTCGCGTTGGTCGACCCCGGCCAGATTCGCCTCCGCGAGCGCCGCCAGCGCCCCCCGGTAAACAGCCAGATGATGGAGCCGGGCGAGCCCGACGGCGCCACCCGCCGCGACCTTGCCGTCCAGCAATTGCTGGAGCAGGCGTTCAACATCAATGGCGGCGCACTGCGCGACTACCTGCGCCGCGCCCTTGGCGCCGGCCGCCGCATCGACAACCGCGACCTGCCGATCAACGACGCCAAAGACCTGCTCGCCCTCAGTCATATCATCGAACTGGGCGGCGCCGATCATGCCGCGACGGGCTTCCGGCTGCACCTAGAAGCCACCGAGCCCGTCACCGGCGAGCACTACTTCGCCCGCCGCGATGGCTACCTGCTTGAACTGGAACACGACGAGAATGTTTGAGACGACACTTCCCGAGACGATTCTTCCCAAGACGACTCTTTCTGAGAAAAGAATGCCCGAGACCACAATCCGCGACGCCCTCGAAACGAGCCTGGCGGCCCGCGGCCTCGACCCGGCGGCGTTTTCCGAACTGATGATCAGGCTTCTCGACCACGGCGTGCTGTGCCGCGACGAAAGCAAGGTGGAGGCCGAACTCTACGACCGCTACCTGCGGGTCCCCGAGCTGGTGGAAGACTATCTGGCCGTGCTGCGGATCCGCCTGCTCCACGAGCCGCGCTTCAATACCCTGCGCCTGTTCCCGCCGGGCGCCGACGTCCCCGGCCTCATCGACAGCGACGACGGCTTCAACAGCGGCCTCAGGGAGCGCCTCAACCAGCAGGAAGTGGCGGCGATCCTGATACTGCGCGCCGAGTACGACAAGGCCCTGCGCGAAGGGCGGATCGATGAGGACGGCCAGGTCCAGCTGCCGCTGGAAGCCCTCAATCTGGCCAGCAAGAACCTGCTCGGCCGCCCTCTCCCCGAGGCGCTCACTGAACGCCGCGCGCTGTTCCGCCGCCTGCGCCAGCTGCGCCTGATTCGCAGTGCCAGCGACGACGACCTCGACGAAGGCGAGGCCTGGCTGACCATCCGCCCCGGCATCACCAGCCTGGTGACCGATACCGTGCTGGCACAACTCGCCGGCGGCGAGCCGCTGGTGGACGATGGCGATTGCCGCGACGACAGCGATGATGATGAAGAGAGCCGCGACTGATGTACCTGAAACGTTCCATCACCGTCAACTGGGGTAACCTGCCTCCCCAGGAATTCGATTACGGCCCGGTCAACCTGTTCTCCGGCGGCAATGGCTCCGGCAAGACCACCGCCGCCGACGCCCTGCAAACTTTGATGACCGCCGCCCACGACAACCTGTTCAACTACAACCCGGGCCAGGACGAAACCACCCAGCGCGGCCGCGGTGGCAAGCAGGTGCGCACCCTGGCGTCCTATATCCTCGGCTGCGACGACGGCGCCTTCGCCCGCCCCTGGGACAGCGACGGTTACATCGCCGGGGTATTCGAGCCGACCAAGGGCGAAAGCTGCGAGCCGTTCACCGCGGTGATCGGGGTGCGCGCCCACCTCGACCGCGCCGGCAGCAGCCCCCAGGCGCGCCAGGACGAACTGCTGATGATGATCGTGGCGGGCGAAAGGCTGTCGCTATCGCACTTCCTCCGCCACTATGCCGACGGCCGGCATGTGGTCCCCGTAACCGAACTGGCCACCCTGCTGCGCCAGGAGTTCGGCAAGAAAGCCGTCGAGATCTACGACAAGAAAAGCGCCTATCTGGCGCGGCTGTACGGCGCCCTGCGCGGCAAGTCCGACGCCGTCTCGACCCGCGAAGCCAAGAATGCCGCCCGCGCCTTCGCCAGCTTCATGGCCTACAAGCCGGTCCGCTCGATCGACCAGTTCGTCGCCGAGGAGGTGCTCGAGGCCCGGGATCTCGGCGATACCATCCGCCGCATCCGCGACCTGCTGCGCACCGTCCACGGCATGGAGCAGGAAGCCAGCCGCATCCGCGCCAGCGCCGTACAGCTGGAATTGGCCCGCGACGGCGCCGACCGCTATCTCGAGCACTGGCTGGAACGCACCGCGCTCGCCTACGGCGCCGCCGCCGGGCAATACCGCCACAACCAGCGGGACTACCTCGCCGCCAAGGAGGAACAACTGCGCCTCAACGGCGAGCTGGCCAGCCTCGATGAAGACAAGCGCCTCGGCCGCGAGCGCCTCGACCAGGCCCACCGCGACCTGATCGCCCTCGAGGCCCGGCGCCAGGGCATCGCCGCCCTGCACACCAAGGACGACCTGGAGCGCCAGCGCGACGGCCTCAACGAACAGCTCCACCAGGGCGTTCCTCCGCTGCTGGAACAGGATCACCAGCGCGAAAGCAACCTCACCGCGCTGCGCAATATCCGCGATGCCCTGGCGCGCCACGATCTCGACAAGGCGCTGCCGGAACTGGCCGGCCGCAGCTGGCGGGCCGACAGCGCTGCGCTTCTCGACGGCGGCGACCAGCGGCTGCCCGATCTCAATCAACTGCTGGCCCGGGACTGGATCGACCTCAGCCCCCTGGACAGCGCCCTCGACCGCCTCCGCGCCGACCAGCAAATACACAACCGCCTGGTGGAGCAGCTCCACGCGTCCCCCGCCGGGGACGATCAGGCCCCCAGCCCGGCCCGGCGCCTTCAACTGCTGGTCAGCGACAGCGAGAAAGCCCTCGCCGACCTGCAGCGCCGGCTGAACCAGAGCGAACAGCAGATCGCCGCCCTGGAAGCCCACAAAATCACCTACCCCGCGGATGTCCAGGCCGCGCTGGCAGCCATCCGCCAGCAGTGCCCCGGCGCCGACCCGCGGGTGCTGTGCGACCATGTGGAAGTGATGGACCCCGAGTGGCAGATGGCCATCGAGGGCTATATCGGCGGCGGCCGTTTCGCGATCCTGGTGGAACCGGCGTTCGAGGCGGAAGCGATCCGCGTGGTCCGCCGCCTGGGCGGACGCGAACGCAACCGCGCGCGGGTGATCCAGGGCGACCAGGCGCGGCGCGATACCGAAAAGCAGACCCTGCCGGCGGACTCCATCATCCACGCGCTGCGTTTCAGCCACCGCACCGCCGAACATTATCTGCGCGCCTCCTATGGCAACGTGGTGCGCGTCGCCGACGCCGAGGCCCTGCGCCGCACCCGGCGCGGCATCACCGCCGACGGCATGGGCTCCGGCAACTACGCACTGTTTCGCTGCGACATCGACGACAGCCAACTGGTGTTCGGCGAAACCGCGCGCGAACGCAACCTCCAGGCGCAGCGCCTGGCACAGCGGGAACTGCGTGGACACTACGAGTCGGCCAACCGCGACTATCAGGCAGCCAGGCAACTGGCGGAACAAGTGGAGCGTCTGAAACCCCTCGCCCAGGCCGCTGCCGTCGCCGGCCTGCTCGATATCCAGCGCCGCCTGCGCGAGGTCGAGGAACAACTCGAGCGCCTCGATCTCAGCGCCCACCAGGACCTGGAACAGGAGCAACAACGGCTGCGCGGCCACTACCAGACCCTCGAGGAGCACCAGCGCCAGCTCAACGAAGAAAACGGTCGCCTCGGCGCGCTGCTCAAGGAGCTCGACCAGCGCATCAGGCGCTTCGCCGACACCAGTGACCAGCTCCGCGAACGCCAGGAGCGGGCCGAGGCCGCCCTGCTCGACGCCGCCGACCACTGGCCGGGACTCGACATCGAGCGCTATACCACCGCCATGGATGAGCGCCTGCGACAGGCCCACGCCAGCATCGACTTCGAGACCGAGGAGAAAGAGCTCACCAGCCGGCTGACCCGCGAGGCCATCGCTCTCGAACGCGCCATTCTGGAGTACAACCGGCAGGCCCTGGTGGCCGACAGCCTGGTGGCCGATAGTCCTGCGGAATTGCACAGCCTCGCTTTCTTTGGCCATGTCCGCAACCTGCGCCAGCAGCTCGACGGCCTGCACAACCGGCTGCGCAACAACGTGCTGCTGGAGAAGCAGGAACGGCTCGCCGCCCTGCGCGATACCTTCAACACCACGTTCGTCAGCGACCTGTGCCACGAAATCCACCAGGCCATCAACGATGGCAAGCGGATTCTGGACAACCTGAACAGCGAACTCCAGCACCATCACTTCGGCGCCGATCGCGAGCGTTTCGAGTTCGAATGGGCCTGGGTGCCCGAATTCAAGGAGTACTGGGATTTCTTCCGGGAGATCATCCGCATTCCCAATCTCGGCGACGGCACCAGCCTGTTCGACGACAGTCTCGGCGCCAAAGCCGCCGCCGTTCGCGACCGGATGCTGGCGCTGCTGCTCGATGGCGACGAACAGCTGGCCCTGCGCGAGTTGGAGCGGATCAGCGACTACCGCCACTATCGCCGCTACGACATTCTCAAGCACCCCGAGGGCAAGGCACCGATCCGCCTCAGCGAGTACGGCACCGGCTCCGGTGGCCAGCTCGAAACACCGGCCTACATAATCCGCGCCGCCGCCATCACCAGTGCCTTTCGATTCAATGAGGGCAACAGCCACCTGCGCATGGTGATCGTCGACGAAGCCTTCATGCACATGGACGAAACCCGTTCGCGGGAAATCATCGGCTACCTCACCCAGACCATCGGCCTGCAACTGGTCTTTATCATGCCCACCAGCAAGGCCGGCCCGTTCCTCGACTTGGTCAGCAACCAGTTCGTATTCAGCAAGGTGCCGAGCCCGATGCCACTCGGCGAGCTCAACACCAGGGTGCTGGTGGATCGCCAGCAGCTCAACCGCGACCAGGTGGCCGAACTCTGGGCCAACCACCGCCGGGTGATCCGCCACCAGGGGGCCATGGACTTTATGGAGGGCTTGTGAGGGAGCGTATCCATTGAACGCGCCGGCCGCTCCGCGCTGGCTGGCGGAAGGACTCTGGACGGAGCCCGCAAGGGCGGCCGGCCGGGCGGACAGACCCCGAGGCAACCGGCTGCCCGTACACCGCCCGGCAGTTGCTGCCGACACTGCGGGACAGAGGCAAGTTTGTCGACCAGGAAGGCTTGGCCCCTGACAGCGGCGACACTGCGTGTCGCTGATCGCGCTGTCGAGGAAGGCGCCGCCAATGCGTCGCGCCTGAACCCGGGAGGATGTGAGGTAAAGCAGGAAGGGCAGCCTTTTGCGCTGCCCTTCCCGCGTCAGGTGGTGCCGGCAATAGGAGTCGAACCTACGACCTTCGCATTACGAATGCGCTGCTCTACCAACTGAGCTATGCCGGCAGAAATCTACTGCTCGCTTTTGACCTTGTCGATCAGAAAGCTGGTGACGTTGAGCATGCCCTGATGGCTGCCGGCCATGCGGCTGCTGACCCGGTAGGTGCCATTGACCACGATTTCCGGGGTGCCTTGCGTGCGGTAGCCGCGAAGGCGCGCTTGGGCCTGCTTGACCGCACTGGTCACTCCGAAGGAGTTGAAGGTTTTGTCGAAATCTTCACGGCTGACACCGTTTTCCTCGAACAGTTTGGCGATGGCATCCTCGGTCTGCAGCTCGTTCCCGTGCAGGTTCATCGCCTCGAACGTGGCGATGTGCAGCTGATCGAGCACCCCCAGCGCCTTGGCGGTGTAGTAGATTCGCGCATGGCGCTCCATGATGCCCTGCTGATCCCAGATCGCCGGACTGCGCACCAGCACGACGCCATCGGGCAGGGCCTCGGCCCAGCTCTCCAGCATCGGCTCGAAGTCGAAACAGTGGCCGCAGCCGTACCAGAACACCTCGGTCACTTCGATGGTGCCGGGATCGGTGGTGGCGACCTGCTGCGGCAGAACCTCGTAGTGGGTGCCCTCCACATAATTGGTCGCGACCGGAGTGGGCGTGGACGCCGCCGGAGCGGCCTGCTGCACCGCGCCAGAGGCCGGCGCCGCGGCGCCGCTGGCCGGGGCATTGTCCTGCTCGGCCTGGCAGCCGAGGGTCACGGCAACCATGAGTGCTAGTATCCATTTGTTCAAGACAGACATGTTCTCTTTCCCGGGTTGGTCCGTTGAAGTGGCTATTATTCAGCTTATCGGTCCGATGGCAAGCCACTTTTCGCGTTGGTGAGAAGCACCTCAGCCAGCAGAGAGGAAAGCTTCAGCCAACAAAAAGGCGGCTCATGCCGCCTTTTTGAACCGCTGCCGCGTCGGCTTCATTCGCCCTTGAGGCCGGCGATGTAGTTGGCCACGGCGCTGATCTCCTGATCGGTCATGCGGGCGGCGACACCGCGCATGACCTGGGCATCGCCGTCGTTGCTGCGCCCGCTGGGGTCCTCCGCGTCGTGGGCGGCGGTGCGGAAAGCGCGCAGCTGCTTGGCGATGTAGTCGGCGAACTGGCCGCCGAGTGCCGGATAGCCGGCCGGGGCATTGCCGTTGCCGCTGGGCGAGTGGCAGCCGATACAGGCGGCGACGCCGGTGTGGACATTGCCGCCGCGGTAGATGCTTTCACCCAGTTCCAGTTTCACTTCCTTGGAGCCGGAAAGCTGGCGTGTCTGGGCGTTGTAGTAAGCGGCGATGTCCGCCAGGTCCTGATCGCTCATGGCGTCGAGCTGGCCGGTCATCTCGGGAACCGGGCGCACGCCCGACTTGATATCCTGAAGCTGCTTGAGCAGGTACTTCTCGCCGAGGCCCGCGATCTTGGGGAATGTGGGTGCAGGGCTGTTACCGTCACTGGCATGACAGGCGGCGCAGGCCGCTACCTTGCCCTGGCCCGCCGCAGCATCACCAGCCGCCGTGGCGAAGGGCACTATCAACAGTGAGAGGATAAAGACTAGACCACTTGCAGTTTTCATCATGGATATTCCGTTCTGGGCTACGCTACAGGTTTCAAGGCCCGGCAGGCCTGTTCAGGCGGCGGGATTATATACCATTCCTTCCTTAAGCTTAAACGCTATACTGCCGGACTATGACCGAGACCATCGATTTCGCCCGTGCCAGTTTCCTGCAAAGCGCGCCGACCCTGCGCCTGTGTCCCGCGGACAGCGGCGGGGAAGTGGCTTTCGCGGGCCGTTCCAATGCGGGGAAATCCAGCGCGATCAATACCTTGACTCGCCAGGGCAAGCTCGCCCGCACCAGCAAGACGCCAGGGCGCACCCAGCTGATCAACTTTTTCTCGATCGGGCCGGACCGGCGCCTGGTGGACCTGCCGGGCTATGGCTTCGCCAAGGTCGCCAAAACGGTCAAGGAGGACTGGGACCGGCACCTGGCGGAATACCTGCAACAGCGCCAATCCCTGAAAGCCCTGGTGCTGCTGATGGATATCCGCCATCCGCTGCAGGAATACGACTGGCAGATGATCCGCTGGGCGAGCCAGGGCCGCTTGCCACTGCATATCCTGTTGACCAAGGCGGACAAGCTCAACCACGGCCCGGCGCTGAGCACCTTGCACCGGATCCGCAATGAACTGGTCCGTGCCGGTATCGAGCAGCTGTCCATACAGGTGTTTTCATCACTTAAAAAGACGGGGCTGGAAGAACTAGAAAGCTTTATAAATGAATGGCTTGAGTAAAAACACAAATCCCAGGCAAAAAAAACCGGCGCATGCGCGCCGGTAACCAAAGACCGGGATAGCCAAGAGGGGAGAGGATTCCCGGTATTGCTCACAACGAAGAGGGAGACATTAACCGGTAACTGAGACCGGCCCTGAAACTCAAAGTTCACAGGAATCGAAAAAAATTTGCTTTTTTTTGAGATTCCTTGGAATCCCCAGGAAAAACCGCCGGTTGCAGCCAAAAAAAACCCTGGCCCAAGGATGAGGGGAGGGGCCAGGGTGCATTTGCTCTAACAAAGGGGAACAAGCTAATCGCAAACAGCAAATGGGAGAACATCACTCACTGCCTGCACTGGGTATGACCCGGAGCCGCCCGACAAGTTCCCGCCATGCAAGACGACGCCCCGCTAGTGAGCCTCGTCCCAGTTCAGCCCCACGCCTGCGTCCACCACCAGCGGTACATCCAGTTCAGCCGCTCCCGCCATCAGCTCGACCACTCCTTGGCGCACCTGGTCGAGCTCGCCCTCGGGAACTTCGAATACCAGTTCGTCGTGCACCTGCATGATCATCCGCGTCGCCAGGCCATTAGCGGCCAGCCAGTGATCCACGGTGATCATCGCGCGCTTGATGATATCGGCAGCGGTGCCCTGCATCGGGGCATTGATGGCGGTGCGTTCCGCCGCCTGGCGCAGCTGGCCGTTGCCGGCGTTGATGTCCGGCAGGTACAGGCGGCGGCCGAACAGGGTCGCCACGTAGCCCTGCTCGCGGGCCTGGCGGCGCGTTCCTTCCATGTAGGCGGCGACGCCCGGGTAGCGCGCAAAATAGAGATCGATGTACTGCTGAGCCTGGTTGCGCCCCAGGTGCAACTGGCGGGCAAGGCCAAAGGCGGACATGCCGTAGATCAACCCGAAGTTGATGGCCTTGGCGCTGCGTCGCTGCTCCTGGGTGACCTTGTCGAGCGGGGTGTCGAACACTTCCGCGGCCGTGGCGCGGTGGATGTCGAGGCCGTCGCGGAAGGCCTGCACCAGGCTGGCATCAGCGGACAGATGGGCCATGATCCGCAGTTCGATCTGCGAATAGTCGGCGGCGAGAATACGCGCCCCCTTGTCCGCCACGAATGCCTGGCGGATACGCCGTCCCTCGGCGCTGCGCACCGGAATATTCTGCAGGTTGGGATCGGAGGATGACAGTCGCCCGGTGGCGGTGCCCGCCTGATGGTAGGAGGTATGCACCCGCCCGCTGCGGCCGTTGATCATCCGCGGCAGCTTGTCGATGTAGGTGGACTTGAGCTTGGCCAGCCCCCGGTGCTCGAGAAGCACCCGGGGCAGGGGGTAGTCGAGGGCGAGCTCCTGGAGCACCTCCTCCTTGGTGGACGGGGCGCCGGTGGCGGTCTTCTTCAACACCGGGATCTTGAGCTTGTCGAAGAGGATTTCCCCCAACTGTTTGGGTGAGGCGAGATTGAACGGCTGGCCCGCCAGCTCGTGCGCTTCGCGCTCCAATTCGTCGAGGCGCACGGCGATTTCCTTGCCCTGCTCCTTGAGCAGCACGGCATCCACCCTGGCGCCATTGCGCTCGATGCGCGACAGGACCGGCACCAGCGGTATCTCGATGGCTTCGAACACGGACTTGAGAGCGGGCATCGCCGCCACCTGTGGCCACAGCACCTGGTGGAGGCGCAGGGTGACATCGGCATCCTCGGCGGCGTAGGGTGCCGCCTGGGCCAGGTCGATCTGGTTGAAGCTGAGCTGACCCGCGCCCTTGCCGGCGATCTCCTCGAACTTAATGGTTTTCTCACCCAGGTATTTGAGCGCCAGGCTGTCCATGTCGTGGCGCGAACCGGTGGAGTCCAGGACGTAGGATTCGAGCATGGTGTCAAACGCCACGCCCTGCATGGCAATGCCGTGGCGAGCCAGTACGCTCATGTCGTACTTGAGGTTCTGGCCAAGTTTTTTCTTGCCCGGGTCTTCGAGCAACGGCTTCAAGCGATCGAGAACCGCCTGCCGGTCCAGCTGTGCCGGCGCCCCCAGGTAGTCGTGGGCCAGCGGCACGTAGGCGGCCTCGTGGGGCTCGATGGCGAAGGACAGGCCCACCAGCTCGGCCTCCATGTAATCGAGGCTGGTGGTCTCGGTATCGAAAGCGAACAGTTCGGCTTTTTCGAGCCGGGCCAGCCAAATGTCGAAATCCTTCTGGTCGAGTATCGTCTGCCAGGATTTTTCCGTCGCGGGCTGGTCGACGATCGCCTCGTCGTCGCGCAGCAGCTCGTCGCTCCAGGCCTTGAATTCGAGCTCGACGAACAGCTCCAGCAGTTTCGCCTTGTCCGGCGGCTGGGGCCTCAGCGCCTCGCCCGCCATCTCCAGGGGTACGTCGGTCTTGATCGTCGCCAACCGGTAGGACAGGTAGGCCTGATCGCGAAACTCCTGGAGTTTCTCCGGCATTTTCTTGGCGCCGCGAAAATCGAGGCCGCGCACGGCTTCGAGATCGGCGTAGATGGCATCGAGCCCGCCCAGCCCCTGCAGGATGGCGACAGCGGTTTTTTCTCCCACTCCCGGGACACCGGGGATATTGTCGACCTTGTCGCCCACCAGGGCCAGGTAATCGATGATCAGCTGCGGACCGACGCCGAACCTGTCCGCCACCCCCGTGCTGTCGAGACGGATGTCGGTCATGGTATTGACCAGCGTGATGTGGTCGTCGACCAGTTGCGCCATGTCCTTGTCACCGGTGGAAATCACCACCGGCAGCCCCTGTTCGGCGCGCTGCCGGGCCAGGGTGCCGATCACGTCATCCGCCTCGACCCCGTCGATGATCAACAGCGGCAGGCCCATCGCGCGGACGATGGCGTGGATCGGTTCGATCTGACGGCGCAGGTCGTCGGGCATCGGCGGGCGATGGGATTTGTACTCTTCGAACATTTCGTCGCGAAAGGTCTTGCCCTTGGCGTCGAAAACCACCACCAGATGGCTGTCGGGGTAGTCCTTGCCGAGCCGTTTGAGCATGGCAATGACACCCTTGATGGCCCCGGTGGGCTGCCCCTTGGTGTTGGACAGCGGCGGCAGGGCGTGAAAGGCGCGGTAAAGGTAGGATGAGCCATCCACCAATACCAGAGGAAAATTGTCTGTCGTCATCGAAAGTCCCTGTTGTAATGGCACAAGGATACACTATGGGTTTGCCAGCGGAGACCTCAATGGCTGCCTACACCCCGGTTACTCCCGGCGACTTCCGTCCCCTCGCGGCAACCCTCGGCCTTGAACTGGCGGGGGAACTGACGGCGGTGGCGGAAGGCGTCGAAAATACCACCTATTTTTTCCGCGCCATCCGGAATGGCGGCGCAGGTGGCTATGTGCTCACCCTGGTGGAGACCGCCGATGCCCAGCAGATCGACTTTGCCGCCCGTCTCGCCACCCACCTCCACCAGTGCCGGCTGCCGGTCCCGGCGCCCCTGGCGGCCGGCAGCGGCGAGCGCATCCACAGGCTGGCCGGCAAGCCGGCCCTGGTGTTCGACCGTATCGCCGGCCGCCATCCCGATCCCGTAGAGAATGAGCATTGCGCCGCCATTGGTGATTTTCTCGCGCGCGCCCATCTCGCCGCCGCCGACTGGCCGGCAACGCTCGACAACCGTCGCGGCCTCGGCTGGATGATGGCTGCCGCCGAGGGAGTCGAAAAGCTGCTCGGCGCCGGCGATCGCGCCCTGCTGGCCGGCCAGTTGAGCCGGTATCGGCAGTTGCTGGCCGAGCGGCCGGCACTGCCCCGGGGCGCCATCCACGGTGACCTGTTCCATGACAACAGCTTGTTCGCGGACGGGCGGCTGGCGGCGGTCATCGATTTCTACAACGCCAGCAGCGATTGGCTGCTGCTGGATGTGGCCGTGGCGGTCAACGACTGGTGCCGGGGCGAGGCCGGCGCCATCGCCGCGGATCGCTTCGCCGCCCTGGTCGGCGCCTATCGGCAGGTTCGCCCGTTCAGCGCCGCAGAGATCCACCACTGGCCGGAGGTGCTGGCCATCGCCGCCACCCGCTTCTGGCTGTCCCGGTTGCTCGCCGCCGGTGGCCATGGCGGCCACAAGGACCCCGGGGAATACCGCGCCAAGCTGCTGGACCTGCGCCAGGGCGCTCCGGCGCTGCCCGGTGCGCTACTCTCCTAGGCAGCGCTCGAAGCCCTCTGCCACGGTCTCGAGCAGGGCGCTGTAGCCCTGCTCGAGACCGACCTCCAGACCCAGCGGATCGATGACGACGACCGGCACATCCAGGCCCCTCGCCAGTTGGCGCGCCAGCTTCGATCCCGGCGGCCGCTCCACTACCACGCAGGCAATATCGCGGTGGTTTTTCAGCTGCCACAGGTTCCTTGCGCCGAGCGCTACCCCCGAGCTGTCGCTGAGACTGCCGACCAGCCGCAGGGCAAACTGGTCGACGAAGGGGCCATAGGCGGCATGTTCGGCAATGAAAGCGGCGCTCTGCAGGGGTTGCAGGCGGCCTGCCAGCAGCGCCGCACTGGCATCGAGGCGGCGTTCGAAATCCACCAGCCGTTGCGCCAACGGTAGCGCGAGATCGGGATAGCGGGCGGCGAGCCGGGCCACCAGTTGGCGGCTGAATCCCCGGGTTGCATCGATGTCCAGCCAGATGTGGGGGTCGGCGCCATGGACACCCGCAGTTGCGGAATGGCCGCCGCTGTCGTGGTGATGGCCATTCTTGTCGCCGGCAAGCCAGGTGAGCACGCGATCCTCCGGCAGCGACGCCACAGGCCTGGCCATGAAGCTCTCGAATGTCGGTCCGACCCATACCACCAGGTCGGCGCGCCCCAGCAGCCGGCGCTGGGAAGGGCTCAGGGAGGCGTGGTGCGGATCCTGAGCCGGCGCCAGCAACCCGACGGTATCGAGCATATCGCCGGCCAGTTGGTGGATGATCAGCGCCAGGGGATGAATGGTGGCCACCACCAGCGGCCGCTCGGGCTCGCTGTGCCGGCCCGACTCGACGGCGGCGGACTCGGCGGTGACCGGCCCAGCGGCGACAGACAGCGGCGTCCCGGCACAGAGAATGGCGGCCAGCAGCCAGGGCCACAGATGGCGGCGTGCCGAACTTGCCCGGCGTGCGGTGATGTCGTCTTTCATCCTCTCTCCCGGTTGAACGGCGCAAGCCCTGTTCCCGGCCGCGCCGCTGGTATCTTCTGGCGACACCATCGAAAATGGTACATTATATCTTTTCGGCTACGCGGGATACCTGTTGCCCGGCGATCTGGGCGATCTGGGCGATCTGCCACCAGCGCGTGCACCGACCGCCGCAACCAGGAACCCTGCTCGATGACCACTCTGTTCAATGCTCGCAACCTACGCCTGAGCCTCGGCGACAAGCTCATCCTCGACGATGTGAGCCTCGATCTGCTGGCCGGCCAGATCCTGACCCTGATCGGCCCCAACGGCGCCGGCAAGACTTCGCTGGTGCGCATCATTCTCGGCCTGCTCAAGCCCGACGCCGGCAACGTGGTGTTTCCGCGCCCGATCCGCATCGGCTACATGCCGCAAAAACTCCATATCGACACCACCTTGCCGCTGTCGGTGAGCGGTTTTCTCGCCCTCGCGGATCGCAATCCGGAGCATTGCCGGAATGCCCTGGCGCGGGTCGAGATTCCGCATTTGCTGGAGCGCCCGGTCACCGCATTGTCCGGCGGCGAGACCCAGCGGGTGCTGCTCGCCCGCGCCCTACTGCGCAAGCCCGAGCTGCTGGTACTCGACGAACCGGTGCAGGGCGTGGACATCAACGGCCAGGAAGCCCTGTACCGGCTGATCAGCCTCATCCGCGGGGAAACGGGGTGCGGCATCCTCATGGTCTCGCACGACCTGCATCTGGTGATGGCCGCCACCGACCAGGTGATCTGCCTCAATCGCCACGTCTGCTGTCACGGCACGCCGGAAGCGGTATCGGCAAGCCCGGCCTACACCGAGCTGTTCGGGGTGCGCACCGCGCTCTACACCCACCGTCACGATCACCAGCACGATCTGCACGGCGGAGTGGAGCACTGCGGAGGTCGCCATGACTGATTTCCTGCTGCTGGCGCTGCTCGCCGGCCTCGGGGTCGCACTGGTCAGCGGGCCCCTCGGCGCCTTCGTGGTGTGGCGGCGGATGGCCTACTTCGGCGACACTCTCGCCCATTCGGCCCTGTTGGGTATCGCCGCCGGGCTGTGGCTCAGCATCGCCCCGGGGCTCGCCGTGATCCTGATCTGCCTGCTGATCGCCCTCGGCCTGCTCGCCCTGCAACGCCAGCACACCCTCGCTACCGACACTCTCCTGGGGATTCTCTCGCACAGTTCCCTGGCGCTCGGAATCATCGCCATGTATCTGATTCCCGGCGCCCGGGTCGATCTGGAAGCCCTGCTGTTCGGCGATCTGCTCGCCGTCACGCCGCTCGAAACCCTCGGCATCTGGGTGGCGGCGGGGGTGGTGCTGGCGCTGATCTACCGCCTCTGGACCCCGATGCTGGCGATCACCGTGCACGAGGAGCTGGCCAGGGTCGAAGGGATCAATGTCGGCTGGGTGAAAGCTGCGCTGATGCTGACCCTGGCGCTGGTGATCGCCATCGCCATGAAGGTGGTGGGAGTGCTGCTGATCACCGCGCTGCTGGTCATCCCGGCAGCCACGGCGCGGCGCTTCGCCTCGAGCCCGTCGAGCATGGCCATGCTCGGCAGTGTCGCCGGCGCTCTTGCAGTGTGCCTCGGCGTCGCCGCGTCCTGGTGGTGGGATACCCCCATGGGACCCTCCATCGTGCTCGGTGCCGGGCTGCTGTTTGCCGCCTCCCTGTTGCGCCGCCAGCGGGCTTAGAGCCTGTTCAAAGTCTTTCTGACGGGCGATGCCCCCCTGCATAGGGTGTGCTGAGGCACGAAGCGCACCGGGGGATCGATGTCAGCCGCTGGTGCGTTTCCTTCGTCGACGCACCCTGTGGGGGGCTCTCGATGCTTCTTGGTTGAGCAGGCTCTACGGGGGCCGTTCCCTTCGCATCAACCCTTGAAAGTGCGCACCAGCGAACGCCACGCCACCCGCATCGCGCCTTCCTCGAAGGGCGGCCGGAAGAAGCCATGGTAGTCGCCGCGGGGGTTGATGATCACCACGTTGCCACTGTGGTCGACGGTGTAGTCATCGGCGGAAATGGGCACTTTGGTGTAGATCACGTTCAGCTGGGTGGCGAGATTGAGGATCTGATAGGGATTGCCCGTCACGCCGACGAAGTCCGGGTTGAAGTAGGGCACATAGGCAGCGAGTTTTTCCGGGGTATCCCGTTCCGGGTCGACGCTCAGCATCACCACCTGAATACTGGCCTTTTCCTTGTCATCGAGCACTTTCACCAGCCGGTCGAGGGTGGCGAGGGTGGTCGGGCAGATATCCGGGCAGTGGGTGAAGCCAAAGAAGATCAGCGTCCACTTGCCCTCCAGGGACTCGCGGGTAAAGGGCGCGCCCTGGTGGCTGACCAGCTCGAAGTCGCTGAATTGGCGGGGCTTGTCCAGCAGCATGGCGCCGTATTCATGCATCTCGAAAGGGGTGAGAATGCGCGGCTGGGTGAGCTTGTGAACCAGGCCCGCCACCATCAGCAGGGCGAAAGCGACGCAGGCCGCGACGGTCAACCAGATGTTGCGCTTGGTGTTCATGTCCCATACCCCACTCTCAGAAAGGCCGGCACGGTCACCAGGTAGTGATCGATCAGCATGATGATAAACAGCAGCATCAGGTACAGGATGGAATACTTGAAGGTATCCATGCCGGCATCGGGATCCTTGCCGATCATCAGCACGATGGCCCAGTACAGGAATCCGGCGCCGAGCACCAGCGCGCCCAGCAGATAGAGCCAGCCGCTCATCCCTGTGACAAAAGGCAGCACCGTCACCACCACCATGATGATGGTATAGAGCAGGATATGCAGACGGGTATAGCGGTCGCCATGGGTAACCGGCAGCATCGGCACCTCGGCCTTCGCGTATTCCTCGCGGCGATGTACCGCCAGCGCCCAGAAGTGGGGTGGTGTCCAGGCAAAGATGATGAGCACCAGCAGCAGCGCATAACCGTGGACCTCGCCGGTCACCGCCGTCCAGCCGAGCAGCGGCGGCGCGGCGCCGGCAAGGCCGCCAATGACGATGTTCTGCGGCGTCGCCCGTTTCAGGAACAGGGTGTAGATCACCGCGTAGCCCACCAGCGACGCCAGGGTCAGCCAGGCGGTGAGAAGATTGACGAACAACACCAGCACGGCCATACCGGCGATACCCAGCAAGCCGGCAAACAGCATGGCATGGGTAGGGTCGACGCGGCCGGTGGCTACCGGCCGATTGAAAGTGCGCGCCATCTTGGTGTCGATATGGCGATCCACCAGATGATTGACGGTGGCGGCGGAGCCGGCGCACAGGGCGATGCCCAGGTTGCCCCAGATCAGCGCGTCGAGGGGCACCATGCCCGGCACGGCGAGAAACATGCCGATCAAGGCGGTAAGAATCATCAGGGCCACCACATTGGGCTTGGTGAGCTCCAGATAATCCCTCCAGCTGGCTTTGTCTTCAGTAGTCAATTCCGTCACGCCGGGTTTTCCTCCCCCTTCGCCATCCACAGCCTGCAGGCCAGGGTAATCAGTGTCAACAGCAGTAAAGCACCGCCGGCGTTATGCATCACCGCCACCGACAGCGGGATGTGCAGCAACACATTGGTCACCCCGAGCCCCAGTTGCAGAACGAGGGCAGCCAGCACTGCGAGGCCCACTTTTCTCAGCCTTGCGCTGCCCAGCATCGCAACGCGCCCGACCAGCATCAGCAGGTAGAGGGTCACCACGATCGCGCCCAGCCGGTGGGTGAAATGGATGGCGACCCGGGCATCGCTTTCGAGCAGCCCGCCAAGATAGTTGGGCCCGATGGTCTGGAAGACGTTGAAGCCCATCTTCGCATCCATGGGCGGCCACCACTCGCCATGGCAGGTGGGAAAATCATGGCAGGCGTAAGCGGCGTAGTTGGAACTGGTCCAGCCTCCGAGGAGGATCTGGCAAACCACCAGGACGATGCCCAGCAGCACCCAGGGTTTGAGCCTTGCCGCCCTGGCGTAAGTGGCCGCCGGCAGGCGCCATGCCTGGTTGTCGAGGCGCACCAGCAGCAGCCACAGCAGGGACAGCACGGTCATGCCGCCGAGCAGGTGGAGCGTGACGATCTGCGGCCACAGTTTCAGCGTCACCGTCCACATCCCGAACAGCGCCTGCCAGACCACCGCGAACAGCAGGAACAGCGGCAGGCGGAAGGGGTAGCCATTGTCTTCGCGCCGCTTCCAGGCGGTAGCGACGATCAGCACGATAAAGATCCCCAAGGTACCGGCAAAGTAGCGATGGACCATTTCCGGCCAGGTCTTGGTGTGGTCGACGGGCATGTCGGGCCAGGCTTCGTTGGCGCGAACCACATTGTGCTCCTGGATGGGCCACAGCAGATGCCCGTAACAACCTGGCCAGTCGGGACAGCCGAGACCGGCATCCGCAAGCCGGGTAAAGGCGCCCAGCACCACAACGACGAACGCCAGGCAAAAGCTGACACCGACCAATTTGAAACCTGGTTTGCGCAGTAACGGCGGGTTGAACAGCGCCATAGCTAGTCTCGCTTACTCCGGGGAATATCTGAGAAGGTGATTGATATCTTCCAGCATGTCATTGCCGGCAATATCGACGGTATAGAACATCATCGCCAGACCCGCTGGATCGACCAGGATGGCCGGCATTGTACCCTGCCCCCAGGGCAGGTTGCTGTCCTCGGTCCAGGTGTCGAAAGCAGCCCGATCGGCAGCGAGCACTTTCGCGTAGTGGTGTTCCTGCTCGAGATACTGCGCCGTGGCAACGTCGAGCGAGTCCTCCAGATTGATGTAGACCCGCTCGAAACGGCCGGTGTACTTGCCCAGCAGCAGGTGGACCTGGCGACTGACGTACAGCAGTTCACGGCATTCTTCGTCACATTCGCGGCCGGCCGGGATCAGCAGCCGCCACTTCGGCTTGTGCTCTGTCCACCGCCAGGGATTACCCTTGTCATCGCGCAACGGGAGCCCGTCAACCGGCAGCGCCGGCTGCAGCAGCGTGCCGTGGTTGGTTGTGCCCAGCCGGCCGAGCAGGGCGTCGCGCTCGGCCTGATCGCTGGGAAACATCACGAAGCCGGCAACGAGGGTGGCGACGATGATTCCCAGCATCAGCCCAAACTGCAACGGTGCGCTGGATCGCGAAGTCGTATCATTCATGAATTCATCTCCGACGGCGCAGCAAAGCGCCCAAGTTGGAATTGGCAAATAATGCGAGGACGACAAGAGCCACAGCCAGGGCAAACCATTGCACGGCATAGGCTGTGTGTTTCTCCGGCTGGATGTTGATCAGTTCCCAACCCACCCGCAGGGCGCCGGGAGCGCTGTCGTCGAGGCGCAGGGAATAGCCGTCGAGCGCCACGCCCAGGCGGCCGGCCAGGGCTTCGGCGTCGAGGTTCTGCAACACCTGGGGCCAGTGCTCCCGCCACTGCTCCTCGCCCAGCGTAAAAGGTTTGTCGGGAGACTGGTAGAGATAGCCGGAAATGGCCACTTCGCCACCGACCGATGGAATAGCGGGCAGCTGGTCGCGAGTTGGCCCGGCGGCGATCCAGCCGCGATTGACCAGCAGCCAAGTTCCGGAGGGGGTCGCTTCGAAGGGCGTCACCACCTCGTAGCCGGCTCGTCCCTGCCGGATACGGTTGTCGAGCAGAATGGACCGGTCATTGTCGAAGCTGCCCCGTGCCGCAACCCGGACATACTGCCTGTCATCCTCGCGGAGGCTGTCGACAGCCACTGGCGCCGCCGCCTGGCGCCGCTCGAATTCGTCCATCAACGCCTGTTTCTGCTCGCCGCGGCTCAGCTGCCAAAAACCCAGGCCAATGGTCAACGGCAGGAACACCACCACGAAAAGCACGATCTTGCCATTCAGTTGCCAGTGGAACCTTTCGGTGGCCGGCGGCTTCGTTGCATCATTCATCTATGCTTAAATCACCCCTTTTGGAAGAGGCCGTCTTGCCATGCTGCTCAAGGTCACCATCGTCATACTGTTCATCGCTGTGCTCCTGAGCCTCAGCAGCGGCCTGTATTTTCTCATGAAGGACATCGGCAACCCGCGCCGGCGAACCCTCTATGCACTGGGCGTGCGCCTGACTCTGGCGATTTTGCTGATCGGTGTCATTGTCTACGGCTTTGTCAGCGGCCAGTTGCACAGCACCGCCCCATGGGATCGCCAGCTCCATCCCGAACACGTGGTGCCAGCCACCGGCAACTGAAAAGGCAGGCGCAAAATGGCCAGGAACCTGTCCTGGCCATTTACTTGCAGCTCCCTTGCCCCCGCAGGGGATGGGATCAGGAACCGAGAACGTAGACGAAGATAAACAGACCCGCCCACACCACGTCGACGAAGTGCCAGTACCAGGAGGAGGCCTCGAAACCAAAGGCGTCATCGTGGCTGAAATGACCCTTCAGGCCACGCAGCAGCTGTACCAGCAGCATGAAGGTACCCAGCGTCACGTGGGCGCCGTGGAAGCCGGTGAGCATAAAGAAGGTCGTACCGTAAATGCCGGATTCCAACGTCAGCCCAAGTTCGTTGTAGGCCTCCGCGTATTCCTCCACCTGGAAAAACAGGAAGGCGACGGCGAGGACGATGGTGACCGCCAGCCAGCTGTTGAATCCCTTGCGGTTGTTCCTCTTCAGCGCGGTATGGGCAAAGTGCACGGTGACGCTGGAAGTGAGCAGCAGGATGGTATTGATCAGGGGCAGATGCCAGGGATCGATGATCTGTTCCGGCCCCTTGAATTGCGCGGCGTCGCCGCTCACCGCCATATCCGGGGTATTGAACAGCGGCCAGGAGAACTCAAAGCCGTTCCACAACAGATCGGCGCTGGCGTCGAGGTGGGAGGATGACACCATCCGCACGTAGAACAGGGAACCGAAGAAGACCGCGAAAAACATCACCTCGGAAAAAATAAACCAGCTTATGCCCCACACATAGGAGCGCTTGAGCTGATCGTTGTTCAAGCCCGCCATGTTTTCGCGAATGACCGTGCTGAACCAGGTGTAGAAGGTAAAGGCCAGAATCAGCATGCCGGCGCTGAAGATCATCGCCGAGCCGCCCCCGATCCAGCTTGCCGCACCCACTGCCGACACGCCGAGGCCGAAGGCCATCATCAGCGGCAGTTTGCTCTGCTCGGGAACATAATAAACGCTATTAGTTGCCATTGTGTCTCTCCGCAATGTCGCCGGCAGGGCGCACGACTTATTAGTTCAGTTTGTTAGTTCAACTTGTTGTCAGTTCAGCTTGGCCACGGCGCCAGCGGCAGCCCGGTCGGTTACATCAAACAGCGTGTACGACAGGGTAATCGTATGCACGGCGCGAGGCAGGTCGCGATCGACGATGAACACCAGCGGCAACTCCGCATCCTCTCCCGCGGCCAGCGGCTGCTGGTTGAAGCAGAAGCACTCGGTCTTGTGAAAGTACTGAGCCGCATTGTTGGGCACCACATTGGGGATGGCCTGGGCAATCATGTCCCTGTCCGTAGTGTTCCTGGCATAGAAGGTCACCGGCGTGGGCTGCCCGGGATGGACCTTCACCTCGTAAACCGTCGGCTTGAAGTCCCAGCTCATCTCACCGTTGTTGGTGGCGACGAACTGGACCCTTATGGTGCGCGACTCATCGACCCCGGCGATCTCCGCCTCGTACCTGCCAGAGGTCTTGCCACCGATGCCCGTGACCTCGCAGAACACGTCGTAGAGCGGCGGCATGATGAATATGGCGAACAAAAACATGACCACAACGCCCACCAATGACTTGAGCAACGTCCTGATAACAGGTTTGTTCACCATATCTCTGTCCTCGTCCAGATCCGGCTTACTTCACCTCGGGAGGTGTAGTGAAAGTATGGTATGGGGCAGGTGTCGCCACCGTCCACTCCAGTCCTTCGGCGCCTTCCCAGGTTTTGGGTTCGGTGACCCGCTTGCCCGCCACAATGGCATGAATCACATTATAGAGGAACAGTACCTGGGCTGCGCCGTAGATGAAGGCACCGATGCTGGAGACCATGTTCCAGTCGGCAAACTGCAGGGAGTAGTCGGCGTAGCGGCGGGGCATGCCGGCAAGACCCAGGAAGTGCTGCGGGAAGAACGCGATGTTGAAGCCGATGAAGGCGATCCAGAACTGGAGCTTGCCCATGGTCTCGCTGTACATCCGGCCAGACCACTTGGGCAGCCAGTAGTAGACTGCCCCGGTACCGGAGAACACCGCGCCGGCCACCATCACGTAGTGGAAGTGGGCCACCACGAAATAGGTATCGTGATACTGGATATCGGATGGCGCAATGGCCA
>Ga0265293_10000769_pt1 | contig 73629 bp, 63 predicted proteins | sample Munlanlewell138R_FD_192505 | JGI IMG/M metagenome (GOLD analysis project Ga0265293, IMG submission 192505) | Leachate microbial communities from a municipal landfill in Southern Ontario, Canada - Leachate well 138R | ecosystem: Engineered > Solid waste > Landfill > Unclassified | place: Canada... | reverse complement strand
CAACATCGATTGCATCTTTAACAAAGACAAAGGCTTCAAAACCAACAGAACCAACTGGGATAGCCTCATTTACATCTTTAGAACCATCTAAATCGACTACCAACTCATTAGAGCCAATAAACGAACTTATAAGGGCGTTATTTTCTATAACGAACTCTTTTGCACTAAAGGTTGCTTCGGGTCTAAAAACTACCTCTATTTTGCGCTCAGGTGGGATTTGAAGTTCACTACGAAGGGTGCGTACACTTTTAACAAAGCTTTGCATCGAAGTTACAATTGAACTCTCTTTATTCCAAACTCTATCAGAGGAGTAAGTGGGATAGTTTTGGTCGATTATCATAGAAGTTGTGCTAGGAAGGTTTTGATAAATCTCTTCGGTGATAAATGAGACAAAAGGATGCATCAACTTCATCAACTCCCCTAGTAGGTGCATCATAACTGATACTTGGTGATCTTTTTGTTTATCATCAAAGTTTTTAAGTTGTGCTTTAGTTGCCTCAATGTACCAGTCACAAAAATCGTTCCAAAATAGGTCATAAATGGTGGTACTAGCATCGTTAAATCTAAAGGAGGCAATTGCTTTTTCTATTTTCAAAGCTGCCTCATTTAAACTGTGGTACATCCATTTATCTAAATCGGTTAATCTCTCTTTCTCTATTTCAACTAAATTTCGCCCCTCTAAGTTCATCAACAAGAATCTACTGGCATTCCAAATCTTATTGGCAAAGCGCGAACCAAATTTGAAAGAGTCAAAATCAACTAAAATATCTTGTCCTTGAGCTGCCATGTAAGAGAGGGTGAATTTCATCGCATCAGCCCCATACTGATCAACTACATCGAGTGGATCAATTCCGTTACCTAAAGATTTAGACATCTTGCGACCAGATTTATCACGCACTAAGCCTGTGATATAGATATCGTTAAAGGGGACCTCCCCTACTAACTCCAATGAGGCCATAATCATTCGAGAGACCCAAAAGAAGATGATATCGTAGCCTGTTACTAAAGTGTTAGTTGGAAAAAACTTCTTCAAATCTTCAGTTTCAGAGGGCCACCCTAAGGTACTAAATGGCCAAAGCCAACTGCTAAACCAAGTATCTAAAACATCCTCTTCTTGATATATGTTTGTTGAGTTACACTTTGAGCAGTAAGTTGGGTCGGTTCTTTCAACCATGACGTTATCACACTCATTACAATACCAAACAGGTATTCTGTGCCCCCACCAAAGTTGACGGCTGATACACCAAGGACGAATGTTTTTTAGCCAGTGGGTGTATGTGTTCTCCCACCTTTTTGCATAGAAATTAATTTTACCCTCTTCCCAAGCTTTTAAAGCTTTTTGGGCCATCCCATCCATTGCAACAAACCATTGTTGGCTTAAATAGGGTTCAATTAAAGTTGAACAGCGATAACATGTCCCAACATCGTGATCATGTTTTTTCTCATCAAGTAAGTACCCTTGTTCTTTTAAATCTTCAACAACAAACTTTCTAGAAGATGTTATCTCTTTGCCTTGATAGCTTGATGGGACATTTTCATTAAGTGTTCCATCTTCATTTAAGATGTTCACTGCCTCTAATGAGTGTCTTTGTCCTATCTCCCAGTCGTTAGGGTCGTGAGCAGGTGTTACTTTTAGTGCCCCTGTACCAAATTCCATATCTACATAGCTATCACCTATAATAACAATCTCTTTATCTGTTAATGGAAGAATTACTTTTTTACCAATTAAGTGGTTGTAGCGATCATCTTCTGGATTTACTGCAACAGCTGTATCTCCAAACATTGTTTCTGGTCTTGTAGTGGCAACAGTTAATGAAAATGAGTTATCTTTAGCTGGATATTTTATTTGATAAAGTTTTCCCTCAACTGCTACGTGTTCAACTTCATCGTCACTTAAAGCTGTTCCACAATGGGGACAGTAGTTAACTAGGTAATTTCCTTTGTAGATTAACCCTTTTTCATAGAGGCGGACAAAAGCCTCTCTAACTGCGTCACTAAGCCCCTCATCCAAGGTGAATCTTTCACGTGACCAGTCACAAGAAGAGCCAATTTTTTCTAGTTGTTTTTTAATAATCTCGTGGTGGCGCTCTTTAACTAACCAAGTACGTTCAACAAACTTCTCTCTTCCTAAATCTTGACGAGTTAGGTTCTCTTTATTCAACTCTCTTTCAACGACGTTTTGAGTAGCAATTCCTGCATGATCAGTTCCAGGAAGCCAAAGGGCACTTTTACCTCTCATCCTCTCATAGCGGATTAAGATATCTTGTAAAGTGTTATTTAAAGCGTGTCCCATGTGCAAAATACCCGTCACATTAGGAGGTGGCATCACAATTGTGTAACTTGGACTGTTATCTAAGTTGGGCTTAAAATAGCCCCCCTCTTTCCATTTTGTGTAGATGCGATCTTCAAAATCTTTTGGGTCATAAGTTTTGGCTAGCTCAACTGCTTTCACTCAAAGCCTCCTTGGATTGAGCAATATTACCAAAATCATGTAGTAGTTACAACAATAAATAAAATGGCCTACCCGTTAAGAGTAGGCCGATGAGCTGCATGGGCTCAAAGTTAATTATATTTATAACGTATGTTGATCTACAAAGCAAGCATTATTTACATTTCTTCGCTAAAAGATTTAATAGTCCTCAATTTTAAATCAACATCGTACCCTTTGGAGTCTAAGTACTTTAAAATCTCCTCTAGAGTGAAGTTCTCTAAGATTTGATCAGCAGCTAAAGCATCGGTTGCTTTAACTTGAACAACAGAGCCCTCACTAGATGGAAGAAGGGTTGGAATTATTTGGTTACTATCTTGTTGAATTCCCCTTCCAATGAACAAAGCTCCTACTAAAATAAAGACAAAAGCTGCAGCAGTAGAAAGTAGTATTGGAGTCTTTAATTTAAAATCTCGGTGCCAAAAAGAGACTTTTTTCTCATCCCCAATAACATTTTTTTCAATGTATTGGAGAACTCTCTCTTTGTGAGACTCAATTTGATCATCTTCAAGTTTAGACTGACTAACTAGGTGGTGAATTTGATCTAGTTGTTCGTGACGCTTTTTACAAGCGGTACAATAACTTAGATGCTCCTCCACTTGAGTTTTCCAAGGTTCAGTTAGTTCCCCATCTAAATAGGTGTTAAGGATTTGGTCATCAAGACACATGCATTTCCTCCCGGTCGAGCATCGTTTCCATAAGTTTACGGGCCCGATGGACTCTTACTTTTACATTACTTTCAGTAATCTTGAGAATTTGCCCAATCTCTTTGTAGTTCAAATCGGCATACTCTTTTAAAATCAACACCGACTTAAGTTTTTCAGGCAGCTTCTCAACAGCTTCGCGAACCAAAGCTTTAGTCTCTGCATCTAGGAGGGTCTGTTCTCCACTACGAATTGGAACTTTTGGGATCTTCTTGATTTTATCAACCATAGCTTGCTCCCTTGATCTCCGTTTAACAACGTTAATAGCTAAGTTCTTAGTTACCCTTATCAACCAGTACTTCGCCTCCTCAACGCTCGGAAACTCAATATTCCTTTCGTAAAATCGGATAAACGCCTCCTGACAAATATCTTCAGAAACATCCATATTGTAAGTCACATGGTATGCAACTCTCATTACAACTGGGAAAACCTCCTCATATACTTGTCTGAACGATTCGCTATCGCTGCTTTTTACTTCCATATGCTTAACAACTTACCCCTATTTATGGTTACACCTTTTTACTAACTTCTGTTCCACTTGGAGTATCTTTAAGTTGATACCCCTTGTTTTCCACTATATCACGCAACTTATCAGCAAGGGGATAATTCTTTTGCTGTTTTGCAACTCTTCTTTGTTCAACTAAATCTAAAACTTCTTGATCAATTGCTAGATTTTCACTTTGATCTTTAAGAAGGTCTAAAGCAAATATTTTATCAACTTCCCCTATTAGAGTTAATTTTTCATCATTACTAAGTTCTTTATCTTGTAAGAAGGTCCAAACAACAGCTAAAGCACGTGGAGTGTTAAGATCATTTCTAACATGTTTGTTAAACTCGTCTAAATACTGGTGCCCCTTTTTACTTAGTTCAACATTTAAATTTTCATCTTCGCTACGTAGAGATTTGATGTGTCTCATCAAGGAGCGACGACCATTTTTAGCTCCATCCATTGAAGACCATGAAAAAACCAATTGAGAGCGGTAGTGTCCCCCTAAACAGAAGAACCTATAATCTAAAGCATCGTAGCCTTTCTCTTCCAATAAAGGTAAAGTTAAAAACTCCCCTTTAGATTTAGACATCTTTCCTGTTTCGTTTAATAAAAACTCCCCATGAACCCAATATTTAACCCACTTTTTTCCAGTCGCTGCTTCACTTTGAGCAATCTCGTTAGTGTGGTGAACTGGGATATGATCAATGCCGCCACAGTGGATATCGAATGAGGGACCTAAATATTTCATGCTCATTGCTGAACACTCAATATGCCATCCAGGATACCCATCGCCCCAAGGGCTAGGCCAAATCATCGTCTGATTTTCAAACTTAGATTGGGTAAACCACAAAACAAAATCTCGTGGGTTCTTTTTATTGGTATCTACATCAACTCTAGCCCCTGCTTTTAGTTGGTCAGCTTTTAAACGAGCTAATTCTCCGTAGCGAGGAAAAGTATCAATTGAGAAATAGACGTTCCCACCAGCAATATAGGTGTGCCCTTTCGCTTCTAATACCTTTATAAGGTCAATCATGTCTGCTATGTGATCTGTTGCGTTACAGACTATGTTAGGCTCAATGATGTTTAACGCTTTAGTATCTCTAAAAAAAGCATTGGTGTAATACTTGGCCAACTCATAAACATCTAGTTTTCTCTCTCTAGAGGCTTTGAGCATTTTATCTTCACCATCATCTCCATCATCAGTTAGGTGTCCCACATCTGTTACGTTCATAACGTGTTTGATATCAAAACCGCTATTTAAAAGGACTCTTTTTAGAAGATCTTCAAAGATATAGGTTCGAAGGTTTCCAATATGGGCATAGTTGTAGACAGTTGGACCACAACAGTACATTCCAACATTGGAGCTTTTTAGAGGTTCAAAAACCTCGACAGCTCTACTAGCGGTATTATAGAGATAAACATTCATCAATAGCTCCTATTTTAGCTCCAAAGTGTTTTTCTATTGTCCCTAATTGGGCAATAAGTTACGATAACCTATAAATAATAGAATAAGCAAAGGAGGCTAAAAAATCAATATCGACCAAATTATCCAACAAAATGTCCCTTTAGCCCCTTTTACCTCTTATAAAAGTGGTGGAGAAGCCGATTGGTACGCAACACCCAAAAGTGTTGAGCAGCTACAAAATTTAATTATCTGGGCAAATAATAAAAAAATCCCCATCACCTTTTTAGGAGGGGGAACTAACGTCTTAGTCTCTGATGAGGGTGTCGAGGGGTTGGTGATTTCAACTTTAAAGTTAATTAATCACCACATCAGAGGAACTCTGTTTGTTTGTGGCTCTGGCCTTTTATTAGATACTGCAATCAACATTTCAATTGAAAACTTCTTAAGTGGCTTAGAACCTTTAGGGGGACTTCCAGGTTCTGTTGGAGGAGCTGTATGGGGAAACTCTGCTGCCCAAGGAGTTTATATAAGCAACTTTATTGAGTGGGTTGATTATGTTGACTACAACGGTTCATTAAGAAGGTACCACATAATAAGTGGAGGATTTTCGTACAAACAATCCCCATTTATGGAAGATTTAGGGGTCATTGTAGAAGTAGCTTTTCGTTTAAAACCAAACAAAGATAGCTCTCAAGCTCGCCTTAACAAAGAGACTAGTAGAAAAATAAGGTTAGAAAAGGGGCAATTTGATTACCCTTCTGCAGGGTGCTTTTTTAAAAACCAACCAAATTTTATCGTTGGAAAAGAGGTTGATAAAGCAAATCTAAAAGGTTTAACAGTTGGAGGTGCTTCAATTAGTCCCTCTCATGCAAACTTCATTGTTAATAAAAACAAAGAGGCGACAAGCTCTCAAATCGATCAATTAGCTACCCTTATTGAAAAGAAGATTTACGAACTACATAAAGTTAAATTAACTAGAGAAGTACAACTCATTGGTAGGTGGACAAAATAAGCTTTTGTCTATTTTCACTACTTAAATTCAAATCGATAGAGTTTTTATTACCACTAAAAATAAAATGGTAAGTTAACCTAAAACTATTTTTCAACTTAGTAACAACCATTTTTCCCTTTAGATTCTCACTCATTTTATACATCAATGTAATATTTCCCCCTACCCAATTACCACTGGTGGCAATTGTATATTTACCATCAATTAGTAAATCGACCCCTTTTATTTTAAAAAGTGTTTTTGCCCCCATTTCATATCTAATGGAAACTTTCCCCCTCTTATCCATTTTTGCACTGTAATTAAAATTCCCCTCTACACTAAAAGTATTAAATTTTAGTGAAACATCAGAACTTACCTTTTTATCCATCGGTTGGTAATTAGCTGCATAAATTGGATGATCATAAACTGTGTTACTAAAACTAATCTCCCCTTTTAATATTTTCCATTTAAGTTGAAAAATAAATTGATCTTCTATTAAAGGTTTTTTAACAGTTGAGTAAGTTAGTGGAAGTAAAAGATCTCCAATTCTATTTTTATTATAAATTACTTCTAAAATTTTGTACTTATAAGCTAGTTCAACTTGGTAAGTGATGGTATGTAAATAAGAGTTCTCAAAAGCTACTCTACTAAACAGCTTTGTTTTCAGAGTTTGTTGTTTAGTTAAGTTAAAAACTGAATCCCATTTTAAATAAACCATAAAACCTTTGGATAAGGGGATATTTTTTAAATCAAAGGTGTAGTAGTTTTCCAATTTTGTTTGATTATCAAAAAAAGCTAAGGCAGTTAAGAGCTCTTTTGTTTTATAAGATGAACCAACAACCATAGCGCTGTTATAAAAAAGAGTTAAGCTTTTAATTGGAGTGATTAATAAAGTAGATTCATCAAAAAAGCTGTCATCGTTTAATAAAGCGAGTTCGTTTTTATTTGTTAAATTACCATACTCAAAATACTTTGTTTTAAAATTTAAATTACTATTTAAGAGAAAACTCTCTTTAGTAAAGTCGTAGTTTATTTTTTGATTAACTTTAATAAAAGTGAAATTTTCATTTTGGTAAGTGAGGTTGTATTTCAAAGATATTTTATCATTATCACTGCTTAATTCTACAAAACTTTTAGCCCACATGTTTTGCATAAAAGGGCTGAGGGTAAAAAATAGAAGAAGATGTAAAAATATAAACTTCTTTCTCATACAATACTTATGGTAAAAAGAGAAGATTTGCATTGAATCGATTGCAATTTTAATTGTGGCGTGTCAGTATGTTAGGTGGTAAATAATTACATGATAAGCTAGATGGAGGAAGTAAAAAATGGTCATTCTAACGCTCAATTGCGGTAGTTCGTCGGCAAAGTACCAAGTATATGATTGGGAAAAGAAAAGTGTTTTAGCAGTAGGAATTGTGGAGAGAATTGGATTAGATTACTCTCTTTTAGAGCATAAAACTGCAAATAATGGTCAATACAATGAAAAAGTCTCTTGTCCCACTCATAAAGAGGCTATTGAGCTAATTATTAAGATGTTACTCGATCCCCTTTACGGTGTTATCTCAGACATTGGTGAAATTAGTGTTGTTGGACACAGAGTTGTCCACGGTGGTGAAATCTTTAAGAAGTCAGCCTTAGTTGATGATGAAGTTTTAGGTGTTCTTAAAGATCTTATCCCCTTAGCACCGCTACATATGCCTGCTAATATCATGGGAATTGAGGCTGCCCGTAAAGTTATGCCCTCCATCAACCACGCAATTATTATGGATACAGCTTGGCACCAAACAATGCCTAAAGAGTCTTACCTTTATGCTGTACCAATTGAGTGGTACAAAACTTACAACGTGCGGCGCTACGGTTTCCATGGAACAAGTTTTATTTACACTGCTAAAAGAGCAGCAGTCCTTCTTGGCAAAGAACCCAAAGATACTAACTTAATTATTTGTCACATAGGTAATGGTGCTTCTGTTTCTGCTGTTAAAGATGGTGTTGGATACGATACCAGTATGGGATTAACCCCCTTAGAGGGCCTTGTGATGGGAACTCGTAGTGGAGATTTAGATCCAGCTATATTACCCTTTGTTATGAAAAGAACAGGGATGAGTGCCTCTGAGATTGATTCAACATTAAACAAAAAAAGTGGCTTATTAGGCATTTGTGGAATGAGTGATCGTCGTGATGTTAAAGAGGCTGCCGATGCAGGCAACGAAAGAGCCCAATTAGCAATTGATTTAGAGGTTCACCGCCTTAAAAAATATATTGGAGCTTATGCTGCCTTACTAGGAAGAGTTGATGCTGTTATCTTTACAGCTGGTGTTGGTGAGATGGCTCCTCATATCAGAGAGGCTGTTACTAAGGATTTAGGAAATCTTGGGATAAAACTTGATGTTAAGAAAAACAAAATTGCTTTTTCACGCAACAGCGAGTTTGAAATTAACGCTAAAGACTCCCCAACTAAAATTTATGTTATTCCAACCGATGAAGAGTTGGTGATGACTGAAGATGCTTATGCACTAGTTAATGGAAATTATGATGTTCATATGAACTTCAACTACTCATTCCAAAATAAAGATTATGTGAATAAAGCTCGTGAAGTTGCATTTAAAGAGGATCTAGTAAAAAGACCCGAATTAGAGAGCATCGTTGCTAAGGCAAAATAAGTTTAAGTTATAGCTTTTTATTAAAGTCTAAAACAAATTGAGATATGAACTCTGCTGTCCCTTCTAAACCTAGGGTGGCAGAGTTTATTGTTAAATCGTAGTAAGTAGCTTCGCCCCAAGTACCAGCTGCGTAGTAGTCGTGGTACTTACGCCTTTGTCGATCGTACTTAGAGAGCTCTGACTTAGCTTTTTCTACACTGATGTTTTCGTACTCAGCTACCCTTTCAGCTCTAAAGTCTTCAGGTGCATGGATAAAAACTGCTACGTGGTTTTTCATCTCTTTTAAGATGTAATCGGCACACCTACCCACAATTAGTGCAGCTCCCTCCTGAGCTATTTTTTTAATGATCTCATACTCAGTTAAAAAGAGTTTGTCACTTAAGGGCATATTATAAATTGATGTTGAAGGGTGAGAACCAATATTTGGAAGAGTTGATGGGACAGTGTACAAAAAGCGATTTCCCGCTTTTTCGTCCAAGTTTTCCAATACCTGTTTACTCATTCCACTCTTTTCAGCTGCTAAATTAATTAAAGCACTGTCGTAGTAGGGAATCTCTAGTTTATCAGCAATTAAATGTCCAATAGCTCTTCCACCACTACCAAATTGTCTACTCAATGAAATAACTGTTTCAAATGCCATTAGCACCTCCAACTCTATTGTACTGCCATTAAACAAGAAATTCAAAGTAGTTTATAACTACTCATCCAATAAATTTGCTGTTGGGAATAGTGGCTCACTAGTCATATTAACCCCAAGTTTTCTTAGCCCGTTACTATCACCAGAAGTGGGAAGGTGGGTTAAATGAACCTCACTTCCTTTCAAAAGGGGCAACTTATCTAAGGCAGCTTGAGCTGCTGGGTTTATTGGGGCACTCATTGCTAAACAAATTAGTGTCTCATCTAAATCGAGCGATCCTCTTTTCCCATTTAAAATAGACATCTTTAAATTGCCAATTGATTCAATTGTCTGTTTAGGGATTAAGTGGATTTCCTTTGGAATTCCTGCCAACTTTTTAACACTATTTAAGATTAAGGCACTTGAAGCGTGAAGAGTTTCAGAGTTGCTTCCTGTTATTATAGTTCCATCTTTTAACTCTAAGGCCGCAGCACACACTATCCCATCGCGTCCTTTGCCTTTTTTAACTGCCTTCTTTAAAGCCTCTTCACTAGCACCAACACTTTTACGCATCTTTAAATCTAAATTTAAACTCTCCATTAAAAGTTTAATTCTAGTTATAGCCTCTTGAGTGCCAAAGCCCCTAATATAATCGCTAGTGGCATTGTAGTAGCGCCTAATAATCTCTTGAGAGGCTGCTTCTTTAACTTTGTAGTCGTTAACTATTCCAAAACCAACCCTATTTACCCCCATCTCTGTTGGAGAGTGGTAGGTAGAACTTTCAAGAGTGATTTTTTCTAAAATCCTTTTTAAAAGGGGGAAAGCCTCCATATCACGGCTGTAGGAGACAGCATGGACGTTGTTGTATTTAAGTTGGTAGTGATCTATTTGAATAACATCGCCAATGTCAGCTGTAGCTGCCTCGTAGGCGATGTTTACTGGGTGATCAATTGGCAAGTTCCAAACAGGGAATGTTTCAAACTTTGCGTAGCAACTTTTTAAGCCCCTATTGTAATCGTGATAAAGTTGACTTAAACAAGTTGCCATTTTACCACTTCCTGATCCAGGAGCTGTCACTAATACAACCCTTTTATCACTTTCAATGTAGGGGTTAGAGCCATACCCTTGGGGGCTAACTATCACATCGACATCTGTGGGATACCCTTCAGTGGCTTTGTGGGTGTAAACCTCAATGCCCCTTCTTTTAAGTCTATTTTTAAAGTTCAAAGCTGATGACTGACCATTAAAGCGGGTTATTACAACGCTACTAACGTTCAATCCCCAACTGTTAAAATCATCGATCATCTTAAAAACGTCGGTATCGTAAGTAATCCCAAAGTCGCTACGGATCCTTCTTCGCTCAATATCTTCTGCGTAGATACAAACTATTACATCTATTTGATCTTTGAGACTTTGAAAAACTCTCATCTTCACATTTGGGTCAAAGCCAGGAAGAACTCTTGAAGCATGGTAATCGTATAATAACTTACCACCACACTCTAAATAGAGTTTACCTTCGCAACTTTCTAGTCGCTTTAAAATAGCCTCTGTTTGCTCTTTAAGATACTTATCGTTATCAAAGCCGAAGATCATTTTTTTATTCCCCTATTATCTAAGAACTAACATCTGTTTTTCTAATGTCTCAGCTAACTCTCTATTTGATAATTTTTCAACAATTGCTAAGGCAAACTCAATTGCAATTCCAGGTCCACGAGCTGTGATTAGATTTCCATCTACGCAAACACGCTCAGTTCCAAATTCAATATTTGGGGCATTCTCTTCAGATCCTGGATAACAAACTGCCCTGCGTCCTTCTAACAATCCTGTGGGGGCCAATACTACTGCAGGGGCTGCACAAATAGCTGCAACAACTGCTCCACTATTGGCAATAAGTAGAAGTTTTTCATTAACATCCCAACTGGCAGCTAAATTTTTAGAGCCAAGACCTCCACCTGGAAGTAAAATAGCATCAAAATCGGTCCCAACATTATCAATTGTCTCGTCAGCAACAACTTTGATGTCGTGCGCTCCAACAATCTCTTTTTTACCAACTCCAGCTAAAACAACTTCATAACCTGCCCTTCTCAGGACATCTGCTGGTGCTAGGGCCTCAATCTCTTCAAATCCATCAGCCAATGTAATTAAGACTCTAATTTTCTTACTCATCTATTTACCTCTTTTACAAGTTTCTTTTCTCTTAACGAGTCGGCAACCTTCAGTAAAATCTCTTCACTCTCTTCCCAACCAATACACCCATCGGTGACCGACACCCCATATTTTAGTTCACTAGGATCATCGCCTATTGTTTGACACCCTTCAAAAAGGTTGCTCTCCAACATAAATCCTTTAATATCTTTATTTCCATAAATCACTTGATCAATTACTGCTCGTAAAACTCTTCGTTGTCTTTTTGGATCTTTACGACTATTAGCGTGAGAACAATCAACAATAATAGCTCTGTTTAGTTGGTGTTTATCCAACATATTGGTAGCTGCCTCAATATCCTCTTCGTAATAGTTAGGACCAAACTCGCCCCCTCTTAAAATGAGGTGGCCACAGTCATTTCCAGTTGTCCTATAAATAGCCGAATTCCCATCTTTATCAATTCCAATAAAGGCTGCAGCCTCTTTTGCACTCTTTATTGCATTAACTGCAGTAGCATACTCCCCTTTTGTACTGTTTTTAAAACCAACAGCTACACTCATTCCACTAGCTAAAGTGCGGTGAGTTTGACTTTCACTAGTGCGTGCTCCAATAGAGGACCAACTAAGTAGTTCGTCAATGTATTGAGGAACAATTGGATCTAACATCTCACACCCAACAGGCAATCCAATTGAGGTGATATCTATTAAAAGTTTTCGAGCTAAAGAGATTCCCCCCTCAATATCGTAAGAGCTATCTAAATGAGGATCTAAAATTAACCCTTTCCATCCCCCAATTGTGCGAGGCTTTTCAAAATAAGTTCTCATCACAATTAGAAGCTTATCGTTAACTTTATCGCTAAGTTCTTTAAGTTTTTGGGCATAATCTAATGCTGCTACTGGATCGTGGATTGAACAAGGGCCAACAACTGCAATTAGACGATCATCTTTTCCTAAGATGATGTCGTTTACTTGTTTACGATCATCTAAAATTTTGAGCATAAGTTCTTTTGGAAGAACATATTTTTGTGATAACTGAGACGGGCTACTTAGCTTTTCAACTTTGTTAATTCTAAGATCAATGTGTTTTAACATGGCATAAAATCCTCTGCCTTTGTATAACACAAACAACCTTTGTTTACAACTCAGAGCCTTATTCTTGCTCTTCTTTATTTTGGGTCAAACTTTGCTTGAGGTTGTACAAATAGCGCTTAATTTTTAGCGTTGGAGTTCGTTGGAAAGGCTCCTTTTGAAGCTCAACTTGGCGCACTCTACTAAATGAACTTAACTCTTTGTTAACCTCTTCTTTAAGTTGGCTTATATAAGAAGCTGCATTTTCTTTAGCATCAACAATTGAGATTTTAAGATTTTCTGCCATCAACTCTAAATCGAGTCGAATCATTGCAGCTAAGCCCCCTTCATCACTTAAAACTAATGACTCTAATACATAGGGGCGGTTGTTGAATAAGAACTCAATAGCTTCAGGGTAGATGTTCTCCCCCCCTGGTCCTAAAATCATAGTTTTAGAACGCCCTTTAATAGAGAGGCGGTTCCACTCAATAAGACCCAAATCCCCTGTTCTAAAATAGCCATCTTCGGTAAAAGACTCATCTGTTAGTTGTTCATTTTTATAATAACCAACCATGATGTTGTCCCCTTTGGCTACAATCTCACCAACTTTGGTTTTTTGATCTTTATTAACAACTTTTAGTTGAACCCCTTTTAGAGGATAACCAACTGTTCCAACTTTAGTTTGCTTGGGACCGCTACCTGCTAATAGTGGGGAAGTTTCAGTTAAACCATACCCAATAGCATAGGGAAATTTTGCCTCTTTTAAAAACTTTTCAACTTCTAAATCTAAAGCAGCTCCCCCCACTCCAAAGAATTTTAGTTTTCCACCAAAGGTTCTTTTTAGCTTTTTACCAATTACGCTGTTGATAAATTTTCTAAAAAATGAGCGTTTGTAGAGTTTTTGTAAGCGTTCATTCTTTTCAATTTGGGGAACAACTGAGGAGCGGTAAATCTTTTCAATCAACAGTGGAACTGAGAGCATCACATGAGGTCGATACTCTTTTAAAGCAGGTAACAACAATGATGCAGCAGGAGGTTTTCCTAAATAATTAATTTCACACCCTGTTAATATGGGTAAGAGCATACCAATGGTAAACTCATATGAGTGCGATAAGGGTAATATTGATAAAAACCTCATCCCCTTTTTAATTTTAAAGAACTGCTTAATTGAGGCGTGGGCGTTACTTGTTAAGTTTTTATTAGTTAGCATAACCCCTTTAGAAGCCCCTGTTGTCCCACTTGTATAAATAATTGAGGCAATTTCATCTTCCTCTGCTACTAACTCATTTATCCTTTTTTTATTTATTTTTGTCCTTAAGAGATCTCTTCCAGGAGCATCACTAAATTCAGAAGAGCTTTTTAATGTGGTGCTAACTGTGTAAGGGATATGAAATAGATCATCAAGACGAATTAAAAAGTTTTCTTCTTCAGTTCCAAAGGTGGAAATTTTATCAAACAACTTAGTTGAAACAACAACTCCTTTAGATTCACTGTGTTCTAAAATAGTCTCTATCTCTTTAGCTGAAAACTCAGGTAAAATTGGGACAGCTACTGCTTTACAACTTACGATAGCAAAGTAAGCTATTACCCAGTGGGGGTGAGAATCACCTAAGATTGCAATTTTATCCCCCTCTTTAATCCCATTGTGAAGTAGGTATGTTGCCATTGCATCAACACTTTTAAGAAGTTGAGTGTAAGTGAAAGTGAGTTCTTTATCGGTGACTATTCTAAGAGCACCCCTTTTATTGTAGTTCTCACCTGAAAATTCCAATAAACTTCTTATTGTTTGACTTTTTAGTTTATGACTCACACCACTACTCCTTTTACCCCAATTGCACCTTGGTAGGTTACACCATGTTGGCAAATTGTTGTACTCCCCCCCCACCTTAGGTTTTCTGAACTTTGCTGCACCACCTCTACACTGTTGTTGTTCTTTGACAAATGGCAAAAGTAGATGTGCCTTAGTTTCTCTAAATTACAACTGTTTAGTGCCTCAATAGTTTGATCGTTAGAAAGATGCCCCTTTTTACCAGAAATCCTCTTTTTCAAAAAGGGGGGATAGTCCCCTTCTTTTAACATTTTATCGTCGTAGTTAGCTTCTACAAAAAGGATATCTGATTTCTCAAAATAGTAAAGCATCGATTGATCAACTAACCCTGTATCTGTAACTAAGGTGATGTTAAAATCTCGCACACTTAAGTTAAAACCAACTGAGTGGGGGCTATCGTGACTTGTTTCAAAACTTGTGATAATAAATTCCCCTATTTCAAAAGACTTTAATGGCTCAAATCCTTTAATTAAAGAGGGAGGAATTTTTAACATCTTTAATTCAAAAATATCTTGATCAATTAGTTTTTGGTTTAAATAAACAGGTTTGTCCATTTGACGGGCAAAGACTCCAGACCCTTTTGCATGATCGGGATGAAGGTGAGTTAATAAAAGAGCATCAATTTTATCAAAATCTAATGATGCTTTTTTAGATCTCTTTTTTAACTCTTTAAGTGAAAAACCTGCATCGATTAATATTGAGGAGTTTTCTGTAGCAAAAAGGTAGCTATTGCCACTTGAGCCACTTCCTAATACTGAATAGTTGACCATCTTAACTCCTAAATTGCTCTATAAAAGTTTCATCAAAGCCAACTGTGGCCCTATTTTTATCTCTAAGAATGGGAGTCTTAAGAAGCTCTGGGTGTTCAACTACCTCTTCGGTAATGTCGTACTCTATATATTGATACCCATTTTTTACATAGTAGTTACTTTTAGTATCTATTAAATCTTCGAGCTCTACATTTTGAAATATCTTTTTATAAACGCCATCTGAAAGTTTATCCACTTTCAAATCTATAAACTGAAAATTAATTGAGCGCTCTTTACAATATCTGATTGCTTTTTTAGTTTCGTTACACGATTTTGTTCCAATTATTTGTAGCACAAAAGCCTCCATTACAAGCCACTATAACTACTAGGGCTGTTGTGGTCCATATCTGAGGTGTGTAAAACATCGTAAAAACAGTTTAACTTATTTTAAGCTAAAGGTTTGAGTAGATTTGAAGGAGAAAATGAGGTTGACAAGGTGCCTCTAAAAGTGAAATAGTGGCGCAGATAGAAGGAGTTGTTGAATGAATCAGCGCATCATTGAGTTATTAAAAGAGAGTCCCTCAGAAAAAGAGATTGTTGTACAGGGGTGGGTTAAAACTAAACGACAAAGTAAAAGTGTATGCTTTTTAGAAGTTAGCGATGGCTCAACTTTAAAAGGTTTACAAGTTGTAATTGATTTAGAGAGCTTTGACGATGTTAAACTACTCGATTCAGTAACTACTGGATCTTCAGTTAGTTGTTATGGAAATCTCGTTGCCTCTCCAAAATCGAATCAAAGTGTTGAACTAAATGCAACTAAAATAGATCTACACGGAACTGCTGATGTTGAACAGTACCCTCTTCAAAAAAAGAGACACACATTTGAGTATTTAAGAGAGATTGCCCACCTTAGGGCTCGTACTAATACAATTGGGGCAGTAACTCGTATTAGACATGCTGTTAGTTATGCTATCCACTCATTTTTCAACTCAAAAGGGTTTTATTACATCCACACCCCAATTATTAGCACCAGTGATGCTGAAGGGGCTGGTGAGATGTTCACTGTAACCACTTTAGATTTAGACAAGCTTCCTAAAACCAAAGAGGGTTTAGTTGATTACTCTAAAGATTTCTTTGGAAGAAAAGCTTCTTTAACTGTTAGTGGACAACTACAAGCTGAAAGTTATGCTTTAGCTTTAAAAAATGTTTATACCTTTGGTCCCACTTTTAGAGCTGAGAACTCAAACACCAAACGCCATCTAAGTGAGTTCTGGATGGTTGAACCTGAGATGGCCTTTTGTACCTTAGAGGGAAATATGGCTTTAGCTGAAGAGTTTTTAAAGTACATCTTTAAATATGTCTTAGAGAACTACAGTGACGATATGGCATTTTTCAGCCAATGGGTCGAAAAGGATATTACTTCAACTTTACAAACAGTTGTTGAAAAGCCCTTTATCCAAATTAGTTACACTGATGCAGTTAAAGAACTTGAAAAGAATAATAAGAATTTTGATTACCCTGTTAGTTGGGGAATCGATTTACAAACAGAGCACGAGAGATTTTTAAGTGAGAAGGTTTTTAATGGACCTACAATTGTGACCGATTATCCTAAAGAGATTAAAGCTTTCTACATGAAACTCAACGATGATGAAAAAACTGTTAGGGCAATGGATGTTTTAGTTCCCCGTTTAGGTGAAATTATTGGGGGAAGTGAAAGAGAGAGTCGCTACTCAGTTTTAAAAGCTAAAATGGAAGCAATGAATCTAAACTTAGATGAGTATTGGTGGTACTTAGATTTAAGAAAGTATGGAACAGTGCCTCACTCCGGTTTTGGTCTAGGTTTTGATCGGGCAATCCAATACATAACTGGGATGCAAAACATCAGAGATGTCATTCCCTTCCCACGCAGTGTTAAGCACGCTGATTTTTAGAACTATATGTTGAATTAAGGTGCAATGTTGCGTAGAGCACCAGTTGCTGCAACGTTCGTGCCCCTGTTTTTAAATAGAGACTTCTACGATAAGAGACAACTGTGTGACGCGATATGGTGAGTCGAAAAGAGATCTCTTTTAAAGATAAGCCTTGGGCTATTAACTCTAACACCTCTTTTTCACGAGGTGTTAGTTCGTTATTGTAGTAATCGCTTAGCCCCATCTGATATGGAACTTCCCACCCAATTAAAGAGAGCACTCCCCTTATAGAGCCCTTTAAGTTGTAACAAATTGAAAAACTCTCCTCTATCTTATTTTTTAACTCTATTGGAAGATCGGGTGTTAAAATTGCTACGTACTTTTCAACTAGTTTTGTCTTTATTATCTGTAAAGCTTTAGATAACTCTTTTTCGTTGAGGATAAAAAAGATTGTTATTGAATTTAAAGGAAGGGGGGAAGAGTAATCGCTAGTGTAAATAGAAAGGCTTTCGTTTAGAAACGATAAAATCCAGCATCGGTAAGTTTCACTAAGAGTTGATAAAGTTGCTACGACTGTTATTGTTTTCTGCTTCACATAAATAGAACTAAGAGTTAACTATTTTTGCTTCATTTTTTTATCTAATAAAGTTAATTGATAATCTAAAGCGTTGGCAAAAGCTTGCACCTCTTTAACGCCCATTGCTTTTGTTTTTTCAGCAAAAATACCCCACTGGCGCATTTGAGTCATCACATTGCGTTCGCTTAATCTACTTTTGATATTCTCTGATGTGTAGATATTTCCTCGATCATCTAAAACAGTTAACCCTTTGTTTATTAGTCTATCTGCTAAGATGATATCGCGAGTTATTGCAATTGAGCCCTCTAGTGCCAATTCAACAAGCTTATCATCGGCACTATCCTCTTTGTTTTCAACAACTACCATTTGCACTAAGGGAACTTTATTTTCATCAACTAACTTTTTATCTTCGATCTTAGTTACATCAGGTAGTGGACGATTAGCTACAAAAACAGAGCTAAAGAGCCTTTTGACAACAGCTTTTAAAATAATTGAGCGTATTTGGCGCGGACAAGAGTCGGCATCTATGTAAAGATATGGGCCACTATTCACCCCTTTAAACTACCTTTTATAAACGATATGCGTCAAGTTGCACCTATTGAAATGATTACAACAAAATTTTATAGTTAACCTATTAACCAACCTTAACTATTCAAAGGAGTAAAGTATGGAAAAATCTCCCTTACAAAAAATTCGTTACACTTATCAACCAAAGGTTCCTTCAATTTTAAGAGAGGAAATTAGGACGATAGAAGCTGTGAGAGGGGAAGTAACTGAATCTGAAGAGGATAAAAAGGCTATTAAAGAACTTTTTCCTAACACCTATGGAATGCCAGTAATCTCATTTAGAAAAGGTGAGAAAGCTGTAGAGCACAAACCTATAAATGTTGGTGTTGTCCTTAGTGGTGGACAAGCTCCAGGTGGGCACAACGTCATAAGTGGTATTTTTGATGCCTTAAAAAAAGCTAATAATGATTCAAAACTATTTGGTTTTTTAGGCGGTCCTGCTGGTATTTTAAACGACAAGTTAGTTGAATTAACTTCCGATGTAATTGATGAGTATCGCAACACTGGTGGTTTTGACATCATTGGTAGCGGAAGAGACAAACTAGAAACAAAAGAAGACTTTGAAACTTCACGTAAGGTTTTACAAAAGAACAACATAGAAGCTCTAGTTATCATTGGTGGAGATGATTCTAACACCAACGCTGCAGTTTTAGCTGAATACTTTTTATCAGTTGATGCAGGAATAACTGTTGTTGGATGTCCTAAAACAATCGATGGAGATTTAAAGAACGAATACATTGAGATCTCTTTTGGTTTTGACACTGCAACCAAAACTTACAATGAACTAATTGGAAATATTATGAGAGATGCCAACAGCTCTAAAAAATATTGGCACTTCATTAAACTCATGGGGCGTAGTGCCTCACACATCGCTTTAGAGTGTGCTTTAGAGACACAACCTAACATCACATTAATCAGTGAAGAGGTTGAGAAAAACGGCACTTCTTTACATGATATTGTTGAGTACATTGCTGAAATTATTACCAAAAGAGCCGACAAAGGGCTCAATTACGGTATTGTTTTAGTTCCTGAAGGGTTAATTGAGTTCATCCCTGAGGTAAAATCTTTAATCAGTGAGTTAAATACCCTATTAGCTAAAGGGGCAAACGAGTATGCAACTCTTAATAGTTGGGAAGCTCAAAGCCAATTTGTTTTAAAGTATTTAAAAAATACAAACAAAGAGGTTTTCCTCTCCCTACCCACCTCAATTCAAAAGCAACTTTTAATGGATCGTGATCCTCATGGAAACGTCCAAGTTAGCCGTATTGAGACAGAAAAGCTTTTAATTAAGATGGTAGAAGTTAGATTAGAAGAGTTATCTGAAGAGGGAACTTTCAAAGGCTCATTTAGTGCCCTTAACCACTTCTTTGGTTACGAAGGGCGATGTGCCTTCCCATCAAATTTTGATGCCGATTACACCTACTCTTTAGGTTACTCTGCCTACCTTTTAGCCGCTAATAAAGCTAGTGGTTATATCTCTAGTGTTAAAAACTTAACTAAAGAGGCTAACTCATGGCTTGCTGGTGGAATTCCAATTACCATGATGATGAACTTAGAACAGCGCCATGGTGAGACCAAAAGTGTTATTAAAAAGGCTTTAGTAGATTTAGAGGGCAATCCTTATAACTACTTTAAGGAAAACAGAGAGCGCTGGGCACTAAATGATTGCTTTTTATTCCCTGGTGCAATCCAATACTTTGGGCCTGCCGAGGTTGCCGATCGAGTAAACTTAACTTTACAGTTAGAACACAAAGACAAGTAATTGTTAAAAGAGCCACCGTTTTTGGTGGCTCTCTTTTTGTTAAATTTTAATTTTCTGTTTGGTTTTATCATCTGATGGGCGATAGATAATTGCTATGTGACCAATTACAGTAACTAATTCAGCTACTACACTCTCAGCTAACTCATTGGCTAACTCTTTTGATTGCTCTTTAAAATCTTGAAAGCGCACTTTGACCAATTCATGATCATTTAAAGCCTCATCTAAAGCACTAAAGATTCTTTGATCAAGGCCCATCTTACCTACTGTAACAACTGGTTTTAAACTATGGGCCTGTTTTCTTAAATAGTTTCTTTGGCTACTAGTCATCATCTTACCAAACATTCTCATACTGTTTTTGAATTACGTGGCGTTTAATCTTTTTAGTACTTGTCATCTCCATTGGCTCTTTAGCAATGGTTACGCGGGTAATTCTCTTATAAGGTAAGAGCTCTTTATTAACTTTATCAACAACACTTTGCATATGCTCTTTAACTTTTTCATCTTTGCCTTCCACTGAATCATTAAAAGCATCAGTAGGATAGATGATTACTCGGATACCTTCAGCTTGAGTCTTCTTATCTTCAATAAAGCCTAAGACACAAATTTGCTCAATCTCATCGTAGAGTTGGAACATATCTTCAATCTCTTCAGGGAAGACGTTCTTACCACCATCGGTGACAATTAAAGATTTTTGACGACCAGTTAAATAGACGTAGTTGTTTGCATCGATGTAACCTGCATCTCCAGTGTAGAGCCACCCATCTTTATCCAACACCTCATCAGTTGCCTCTTGGTTTTTGTAGTACCCTTGCATCACCATAGGTCCTCTAACTGCAATTTCACCAATGTTACGTGAATCAGGGTTAATAATTTTCATCTCAGTTTCTGGGACGATTTTACCAACAGATGTTTCAATGTAAGCATCAACTGGGTTGAGGGTAATAATTGGGCTTGTTTCTGTTAGTCCATACCCTTGAACAAAGTCAATTCCCAATTGGTTAAAGAGTTTAAAGGTTGATGCAGGAAGTGGTCCTCCCCCACTAATACAAATTCTAATGTTATCCATAGAAAGTTTGGCCAAGATTGATTTAAACATCTTATGCCCTGGGTTAACCTTAAACACTTTCTTAATTAGACCACTAATTGACATTAAGAATCTAATTAAGGCGTAAACAACGATTCCTTTCTCCCTAATTCCATTCATAAGACCTTTAAGCATCTTATTAAAGAGCATTGGGACAGCTAAGAACATTGTAACTTCCCCTTTCTTAAGCTCTTTGAGAATTTGAGAGACAATAAGTTTTTTACCAAAAACAATCTCTGAACCAACACTGATTGCCTCAATAAAGACTGCTAACATTGTGTAGGAGTGGTGAATTGGTAGTAAAGCATAAAAAACGTCGGTGGGATAAACACTTAAGTGTGCTTGTGATAAATAACAATCTGAAACTAAGTTTGAGTGGGTCAACATAACCCCTTTAGGGTTTCCTGTAGTTCCACTTGTAAATAAGATTGCAGCTAAATCCTCTTCACTATTTTTAGGAAACTTTTGTTTTTTAGAAGCTTTTAAGTTGAAGATATAGTTAGCACCATTTTCTTCTAAAGAAACTTTTTCAATTAAGCCAATCTTATTCTCTTTATCAATTGCATCGATTCTCTCGTGATCGATGAAAAGGAATTTAACTTCAGAGAACTCCAATAAGAAGTCGATCTCTTTGTCGCTTAGTTGGTAATCTAGGGGGACAATAATAGCTCCAGCATACAAAGCTGCTAAGTAGGCAACTGCCCATTCTGGGCTGTTTTTACCAGTTACACCAACTTTTGTCCCTTTGGTGATCCCTTTTTCTACCAAGTAGTGGGCAACATCCAAAATCTTCTTTTGGGCTTCACTGTAAGTGAGGGTGAACTCTTTGGGGGCAAAGGCTGTAAAACATTTGTTGTCAGGGTAGCGGCTAGTTGTGATATCAAAAACTTTATCTAAAGTTGGCCATCTTCCTTCAAAAACATCTCCTCTGTACTTATCTAAAAAATCCCAAGGGTTCTCTTTTATTTTTTTCTTTCCCATTAAATACTCCTTTTGTTCAAGGTTAAATTACATATTAAAACTATCTGTAAATAAAGACAATAGTTAGATTACACTATTTGAAATTATGTTATTATTGACCAATTTGATACACTGTAATAGAGTAGCTTAATGCAATTTACTACCTTTGATCAATTTTGTAATTACGCTGAATCATTTACCAACCTCGAAAGACAAAATAGTAACTACACAGTTAGAAACTACCGTTTGGATCGAATGGAGAAGTTGCTTTCTCACCTTGGAAATCCTCAAAACAACTATAAAACTATCCATATTGCTGGAAGCAAAGGGAAAGGCTCTACAGCTAACCTTCTTTCCAATGCCCTTAGGGCAATTGGATATAAAACTGCCTTGTACACTTCCCCTCATCTGGTTGACTATCGAGAGCGCTTTACCTTAAGTGGGCAGTTTTTTGGTGAACAAGAGTTGTTAGATGTTAGTAATCTATTAGTTGAAAAACTACAAGAGTTCACCTTTACCGATAAATGGGGAACAAGTAAACCAACTACTTTTGAACTATTAACTAGTTTTGCTTTTTTACTATTTTCAGAGACTAAGTGTGATTGGGCAATAATTGAGACAGGATTGGGTGGAAGGTTGGATGCAACCAATGTGATAAAACCTCAAGCAACAATATTAACTTGGATTGAGTTGGAACACATGGCTATCTTAGGAAACACTATTGAACAAATTGCCACAGAAAAATCTAAGATTATAAAGGCAAATACACCAGTATTCATCTCTCACCAAAACCCCATTAGTAGAAAAATCTTTTACGAAGAGGCCAAAAGTAACAACTGCCCTATTTACGATTTAGAAAACGAAGTAGAAAGTATCGTTACTAATACAACTTTTGAAGGGGAGAAGGTTTTTATTACTTGGAGTGATAAAACAACTACCAACCTAGTATTGTCGATGTTGGGTAAAGCACAAAGTGAAAATGTTGCATTAGCTTTACTAACACTAAAAAAATTAAATCTTTATAAACCAGAAATCACCGAACATGGGTTAGAAAAAGCTAAAATGAGAGGTAGGATGGAAATTTTAGCAACAAATCCCACCTTGTTAATTGATGGTGCTCACACTGTTGAATCTCTAAAAACCTTAACAAAATCGTTTGTCCAACTCTTTGGGACAAAAGATAACACCTTAATTTATGGTTCTTTAGAGGATAAAGATCACATTCATATGGCAGAGCTTATTCTACCTATTTTTAAAACGATAATTGTCTCAACTCCTGGAACTTTTAAAAAAAGTAATCCTGATTCTTTATACTCTCTTTTAGTTACTGAATCTAAAAAGCTACAAAACCCTCCAACAATAATTTTGGAAAAAGAGCCTTTAAAAGCTTTACAATTAGCTTTAGAATTAACACCGAAGGAGAAAGCTATCTTATCAACTGGGTCGTTTTACATGGGTGGAGAGATCGTCAAATCTTATAGAGAGCTTAATTTAGAAAAAGCATGTCCTTAAACTACAAAGAAATTGAGTTAATAGTTAGTGAACTTCCCCTTGCACAAAGCTTAATTCAAAAAGTTCACCAAATTAAATTCAATACCCTTATTTTCGAACTCTACTCTAAAGAAAGTGGTTTTTGGGAACTCTATGTTGAAATAGGCAAACCTAGTAGCACCTTGTATCGCCTTAGTGGCCCTCCTAGAGCTCTTAAAGGTAAAAAGCATGCTAAGTTGCAACGCTTTATCCAATACATCAGAGCCCATATAGAGGGCTCTCAAATAGAATCTTATTACCAAGTTACTGAAGATCGGATTTTAGTTTGGAATTTAAGTAGAAGGGGTGAAACAAAGTATCTTGTATTTAGATTATTTAGTGGACCTAAAGCTAATGTAATTATTTGTGATGAGAATATGGTAATTGAAGAACTTTTATTTAGGCGTCCTAATATTGGTGATGTCAAAGGTTCAACTTTAGTTTTAGCTTCACAAAACAAAAACTCTAAAGAGTTTAGCGTTCGTCCCTACCCCCCTGAGAGCTCTTTTAACGCTTTTATAGAAAATTATTATAAAAACATCTCTAGTGAAAAAGAGGTGCAACTCCTAGAATCTTTAATTGATAAATTTGCTGCCGATTTAAATAGAAAAAGAGAAAAAGTTTTAGCAAATCAACTAACAATACAACAAACATCCAATTACCATATCTACAAAAGCAGTGGTGATTTATTAAACAGCTACCGCTATTTAGTAAAGGAGGGAGATGATAAAGTTGTCATTGATATGGGTGAAGATAAAACTACTATTTTATTGAATCCAAAATATTCACTAAATGAGAATGTAGATAACTACTATAAAAAGTATAGAAAAGAGAAAGAACGCCATTTAAGAGTTACTCAAGACAATAAAGATCTTGAAGCTGAAATTGCAAAAGAGAGTATTAAAATCGATGAGTACTACAAAGTTTTAGACTCATCTGATGAAAAGGCAAAACAAGAACTTCAAAGAGAGTTAGAAAAAAAGTTTACTAAAGTTGAGAAAGAGAAAACTTCAGTAGGATTAACTTTTAAATCAACTATTTTTACTTTGTTAGTTGGGCGTAATAGTAAAGAAAACGATCAACTACTACGTAAAAGTGTTAGGGGAAATGATTGGTGGTTACACTTACGAGATCATCCAGGTGCATATGTTTTTATTAAAAATATCCCCAATAAAAGTGTTCCCAAAGAGACAATCATAGATGCAGCCAATTTAGCTATCTTCTACTCTAAAGGATCTAAAGGGGTTACTTACGATCTTTACTACACTCAAGTAAAATACCTTAAAAGAGTAAAAGGGGATAAACTAGGTTTAGTTATCCCAACAATGGAGAAAAACATTATTGCAAAAATTGATGAAAAGCGTCTTAATCGCCTCTTTGCAACTAAAGGGTAATTAGATGGATAGAATTAGTGTTGAATATAAAACAATTGAAGAAAAAGAGTTTACTCTAATAAAAATTGGGGAATCTAGCGACTCTTACCCTAAACACCTCCTTTCTGGTGAGAAAGAGCCCACCTACATTTTTAAAGATGGGAAAATAGAGAGTTTATATTGGTCAAAAGTTTCTGACATAGGCTCTTATCGTTATATTATTCTCCCTAAAGTTGAAATACTTAGCTTTGACCATATTGCTACCACTTTAAAAAACGATGCTCTTTCATATATTCGCACTTTAGCCCAAGCTTTTATTAAATTGCCCCAAGATTATTTAAATCCTTTTAACGGTTTTATAGAGAGCTGGAGAATCTATTTTTTAGTTGGTGGAGGTGTTTTAATTTTACCTCAACAACTTTCTCAAATAATACTTTTAGAAGCAAGTGCCACTATACGCCAATTTTATTACTACGATTATCTAGTGCCAAATACCCACCCACCCTATGGTCTTATCACTCAATTCACCCAATTTTTATATTTTAGTGCCACAGGCTTTCTACCTTTTGAAAAAGAGGTTGTTAAATTAAATAAATTTAAAGTAATTCCACTAGAGTTGGGTTTTAGTGGCTTAGATAAAAGTTGCACCTCTTTTATAGATAAACATCTTCAACTAAAAGCAACAGAGCAAAATCTAGTTGCCTCAGCTGCCTACAGTGCTGAAGAGAACCTTAACTACTTTTTAAAAGAAACTGAAAACTTAAAGTGGGAGTTTCACACAAAAGAGTTTGAAGCATATGAGAACTATTTAGATCTTTTAAATAAAAAAGTTGAGAAGAAGAAGTATTTAAAAGCAAAGGGACCTTTAATTGGCTTAATAACACTAATTCTTTTATTAGCACTCTCTGTTGGAATAAGTGCTATTGCATCTTCTAAAAGTAGAGCAGCTATTCCCTCATTAGAACCTCTTTCAGTAATCACCCACTTTTATGAAGCTAATAACCAACTAGATCTTTCACAAATGTCTCTTTATTTGAACAAGAGAGTTAAAAATCCCTTTGAAAAAGAGGTAAGCACCCTTTTTGTTGCTCAACAGATGAGGAAAGCTTACCAGAGTGTTGAACTTAAACCTTTAGATTTAGAGAAGTGGGCTTTAGAAGGATATTATCCAATATCGATAGAAAATCCACTTTGGGGAATCTTCAACCTTCAAATAAGGCAACTCGATTCTGAAGTCTTTGTTGCTACTTACGATAAGATTGAGCCCATTGGAGATAAAGAAGTTGATAATAAAGAGTTTCTAATTGCAAATCATCTTAGACAAACAGCTCAATTTACTATTAAAGAGGTTAAAAACAAGAACCTCATTGATAAAATTGAGATTCTAAGTACTACTTTAGTTGAAACTATTGAGGTAGAGATCTACTAAGTTTTTAATTTTTGTAGTTTCAGAGGGGTGGACCCAATTAACATTGGGTAAGCTTTTAAAAAATGTGAGCTGCCTTTTAGTATATTTTACACTGTTAGAGACTATTTTAGGGGCAACTATTTGTTGATCAAAGATGTAAGAGCCCTTTTCATCAAAGAACTCCCGATAACCAATACCTTCCATCCCGGGCCAGTTTTGTTTTGCCCCCATTTCTTTTAGCTTTTTAATCTCGTCAACAAGACCTTCAGCAAACATTTGATCAACTCTTTTAGTAATTAGCTCTTTTAGCTCATCACGCTCTCTATTAAGACCAATTAAAAGAGGCTTTAAGTTATTACGAGGCTCTTCTGATAAAACAAAAGATGAAAGAGGTTTTCCGGTAGCATAATAAACTTCTAAAGCACGAGTGATACGATAAGCATCTGATGGGTGTATTTTTTTAACAGCTATTGGATCTATTTGTTCAAGTTGTTGGTACAACCATTGTTGTCCATGTTTATCTAAAAGCTCTTTAACATAGGATCTACTAATTGGATCGCTTTTAGGAGATGGAGGCAAACCAAATAAAAAGTGTTTGAAATAGTAGGCAGTTCCTCCACTAATAATGGGAATTTGCTCATCTAAGTAAATTTTAGCAACAGCTTCATCGGCTAATTTTACAAACTGCCCTACTGAAAAACTTTCAGAGGGATCGATTATATCTATGAGGTGGTGTTTAATTTTTTGTTGAATCTCTTTTTCTACTTTGGCAGAACCAATATCTAGATGGCGGTAAACTTGTTTTGAGTCAGCACTAATTATTTGGTAGTTCTCACTAAAAAGTGAAGTTATTAGTGAGCTTTTGCCAACTGCTGTTGGGCCAAATAAAAAGAGTAGCGGTTGGCTACTCTTTATCATCACTGGTGTACTCGACATCTTCTAGTAGCACCTGCTCTAAGACTTTTGAGACAACCTTTTCGTTGTTGTTTTCAAACTCCTCATCTCCGTCAGCAGCCATAATGTTGGCTAAGCTTATCGCAACACAAGTCATTTCATAAACATTTTTTTCTTTATCGACTAATACGTCTAACGGAATACTCAAGGCAGTTCTCCTTATAATTATTACTATAGCGTTGCTAGCATATGATATTTTAAACATTTTGCCAAGGCGCTAAGGGTTAGAGACTATATTTAAGCTTTTAACCTACCACTCTCTTTTAACCAAGAAATTGTATCTGCAATAGTTTCTTCTAAAGGCCGAGTTTTAAAGCCAAGCTCTTTTTCAGCCTTTATTGAAGAAAACTCATTGTTGCGAGTTAAATTATAGAGGGTAAATTTGCTAAACCATGGTGGTGTTTTTGTAATGGTACTATAAAGCAATCCAAGATTTGCAAAAGGGTAAATTAACCACAATGGAAGTTTAAGAAGATGTTTTTTAGTTCCCATCTTTTCAAAAATTAAACGTATTAGGTGATCAAAGGTGTGCGTCTCACCAGTCATTATGTAAGTTTCACCCTTTTTCCCTTTTAAAGTGCAACTAATTATCCCCTCTGCTAAATCCCTTACATCTGCAGAGCTAATTGTTCCATCCAATGTAATGGGGATGTTTCCAGATGCTACCAACTTTAAAGTTCTAGTAATAATTCCATAACGGTGATCATTTGGCCCTAATATAGCACTAGGATAAACAACTGAAGCATCTAAATCATTTTCCCTAGCGGCTTCTAACACTAAGTTTGTAGCCATTGCTTTAGTTTTAGAATAGTACCCAATCACTGCATCTAGATTGTGCTTTGTAACCTCTTCAATTACTTGACCATGAGGAAGTTCTTCGATAGCCCCAGTAGAACTTATATAAACTAATTTTTTAATTTTGTGCTTTATGCAATTTTCAACAATGCTTTTAGTTCCACCAACGTTTACTTTATAAACATTGTCGTTGGGTTTAGGGTCCATTGTCACTACCCCTGCACAGTGGATTACAATAATATCAACATCTTCATCAACAGTAAAAAACTTCTCTAAAGAGTCTTTGTCCAACAAATTGCCAAATACTAATTCAGCTTCTTTAGGCATTCTAGGAATAGCTGGGTTATTTAAAGAAATTAGTACTCGTACTCTCTCTTTTTTCTCTACTAATTGAGTTAATATGTTCCCACCCAAAAATCCACTAGCACCAGTAAGTAAATACAATCTTTGTTTCACAAATTCTTTTCCTTATAAACATGTGTAAGCTTATTTCTAATACAAAGTAGTTTCACAAAGAAAATCAAGAAGGCCAATATGTTGAATACCTTCTATTGAGTCTTGGAAATTAGAATCCATTGTCACTACATATTTTGGATATGAGTCTCTAATAGCAAGCAATGGAGCAAATTCTCTTTCAATTGTTTTTTCCAACTCTAATTTATAAGCAACTTGCACATAAACTTTCTTATTACCTTTTTCAGCAACAAAGTCAACTTCCTGGTTTCCTATCTTTCCAATGAACACTCTATAGTCACGTCGAATTAGTTCATGATAAACAATATTCTCTAAAATACCTGAGATATGGCGATCCCGATACCCAAATACAGCATGTTGAATACCTGGATCTGCTAAATAGTACTTCTCTTGTGTCTTTAACAACTCTTTTCCTTGGATATCATAACGTTGAACCTTGCTGATTATATATGAACTTACCAGAGCATCCAGATAATTATAGATTGTGTTGATATCTACAGACCTGTATTGGTTTTTAAAGTAATCTGCAATGTTTTTTGCCGAAATTGTGCTACCAACACTATCCATAATGAACTGCATGACTCTACTTAGAACTTCTATATTTCTAATTTTATGTCGCTCTACTACATCACGTAGCACAATAGAGTCATAAATATTATTAATGATTGAATACGATGTCCTTTCATCATAATCAGCTAGATGGACGCTAGGAAAGCCTCCTCTTCTAATATAAGTCCAAAGAAGTTGCTCTAGTGGTTGCCCATTTATTCTCTTGGTTCTAAATGTAACCATTTCATTAAAAGAGAGTGGCATCATCTCTATGTGAATAAATCTACCGGTAAGTAGTGTTGAGAGTTCTGACGATAAAAGCTGAGAGTTTGATCCCGTAATATAAATATCTGATGGAAAATCAATTAAAAAAGAGTTAATCGCCTCTTCCCATTTTTCAATAATTTGAACTTCATCAAAGAACAAGTAAACTTTTCCTTCAATATTTTGTACAGCTTTGGTGATGTAGTTGTACAAAGAGTGAGAATCTCGTAAATCGTAATAGGACATACTTTCAAAATTGATTGCTATAATTTGATTTTTATTGATTCTACGCTTTATTAAAAGTTGTTGGATAAGCAACATCATTGTTGATTTTCCACACCTTCTTACACCAGTTATTACTTTAATAAATGGTTTATCAATAAACGGTTCAATTTTTTCATAATACTGTGGTCTATCAATCATTTAAAATGCTCCTAAGTAAGGATTATACCCATAAAAACTTCTACTGTAAACAAGTTTTTAGGGTTATACCCATAAGAACTTTTAATTTTACCAAGTTTTTGGGGTTATACCCGTAAAAACTTTTACCTTTAGTTTGAAATCTAAGCAGTTGACTACAACTGTTCTTATAGGTCATATGTATGTATGCAAGTCATCTCAACAATCAACATTCCTGCTTTGTTAGCTTTTACCATTGCTGCCTCTTTTAGCCCTGGTCCTAATACAATCTCAACTGCATCAATGGTTTTAACTTTTGGTTATAAACGCTCGCTTAAATACCAAGTGGGCATTTTGAGTGGATTTTTTTTAGTTATGGTTGTTAGTGGCTTTGTTGCGTCAACAATCACTACCCGCTTTCCATATTTAATTCCTTTTATAAGAATTGCTGGATCTTTATATATTCTCTATTTAGCCTATTTAATAGTGCGCTCTTCAGTTGTTGTTACTAATGAGATTGCTAAGCCTTTAGGATATTTTCAGGGGATGTTTTTACAATTTTTAAATGTTAAAACTTTGTTGGTTGGACTTACAGTCTATTCAACATTCTTAGTTGATCTTCCCCACACATTATTTTGGAGAGTAGCTAGTGCCTCTTTTTTCACCTCATTAGCTATAGTGGCATTAGCTTTATACTCTTCATTCGCCCTCTTTTTATTGAAAATTCTTAATTCTCCAAAGATAGCTAAGGTTATTAATATAATATTTGCTGTTGCTTTGCTTTACACAGCAATAGAGCTTTTACGCCCTTTATTCTAATCTTTTTTTAATCTCTTTTACGATGATGTTGGCAACTTCTTCAACCGACAAATCATCACTTTCAATAACTAAATCGGCAACAGATGTGTTGTTATTATCGATGTTATACAACCTTTTAAAGCGCTTTGTGTCGTTTTTATCTCTTAGTTGGGTCTCTTTTAATCTCTGTTCAACAGAACCCCCCTCTCGTTGGAAAATTCTCATAGCTCTAACTTTTTCAGATGCGGTTAAGTAAACTTTTAAATCGGCCTCTTTTAAGACCCAGATGGCTAACCTACTTCCTAAAACACAATTTTCATGACCCATCGCCATCTCAACTTGTTTCTCATCAAGTTCTAAATCGATTGAATCATCCTTTTCAGCCATCTTACAAAATTCCCAAAAGTCGATGTTGCGCTCTTGGGCCATCATCCTAAAAGTGTAGTTTATTAAAGGGTACCCCATAATTTGGGCAACTAAAGTGCTAACAGTTGTATTGCCACACCCACTTTTTCCAGATATTGCTACTCTCATATATTCCTACTCAACATTTCTAATTTGTTCTCTAATATTCTCTAAACTCTCTTTCATCTTAACGACAGTTTGATTCACTTCAACAATAATACTTTTACTACCAATGGTATTTATCTCACGATTCATCTCTTGAGTTAGAAAGTCGATTCTTTTACCCACTGCTTCTTTTAATTCTACCAACTTGTTAAACTCAACAATGTGGGCTTTAAGGCGCTCCAACTCTTCGTTAATTGAGTACTTAACTAACAAAATAGCCACCTCTTGTAAAAACCTAGACTCATCATATCCTCGATTACCAAGTAACTGGTCAAACCTTTCTAGCAGTTGATCTTTAAGTTTTGTCTCTAAAGAACCTGCATAGGAGTTAATAATATCTAAGTTGCTACTAAACTCTTTAATCAAGAACTTTAAGTTTTGCTTTGTCGCTTCTCCCTCTTTTTCTCTCATCTCAACTAATTGAGTTAATGCCTCATTTAAAGAATCAAGCAGTTGCTCTTTGTAAATTGAAGGATCGCTGTTGTACAAAGTATTTATTAGTCCCTCTTGATTTAAGTAATCAGAAATTGAGGGTTCAACTTTTAAGTTAGTAACACTTTTAATTTTTTCAAACGCTTTTTTGTACTCATCTAAAAGAGCCTGATCAACAACTAGCTTTACATCGCTAGTTAGGTTTTTGAATCTGATATAAGTTTCGATTTTGCCCCTTTTAACTTTTTGCTTAATTAAGGTGGAGATTTCATTCTCATATAAAGAGAAAATTGGAGCTGTTGTGTAATAGAGTTCTAAATAGCGGTTGTTGTAAGATTTTAATTCAACACTTAGTTGAAAGTTCTCATTGCTAAACTCACTAAATCCGTAACCAGTCATACTAACCATTTAATTTTTCCCTTTTGGATGCAATTTCTTCAGCTAAAGCAGAGTTATTGCCTGCCCCCATCGTAACGCACACACTATTAGCTTGCAATCTCTTAGCAACTTCACTAACTAAGTTCTCTTTATCTTCAATAAAAGTGCCATTACTCTTAGTAGCTAGGCTTTTGCTAATAGTTATCAGTTGGTCCTCTTTACCATCATTGCGTGAAGATGCAAATACTTTTCTAATAAAAAGATTTTCTACTTGTTTTAACTCTTTAACAAACTCATCAAAAAGGGCAATAGTGCGAGAAAGGGTGTGAGGATAAAATATTAAGAACAAAGTTTTGTCAGGATAAAGAGATTTAATGTGTTTTAGAGATGTTTTTATCTCTGTTGGGTGGTGAGCATAATCATCGATGAAAATTACACCCTCTTTTTCAAATAGTTTCTCAACTCTCTGTTTGCACCCTTTGTAATTTTCTAAAATCTTTAAGGAGTTTTCAAAATCTAAGTTACTAATTTGATTAACTAATAAAGAAGCAGCTACTAAATTTGCTATTAGTGGGTAAGAGTGAAATTGAGAGCGGTATGTTTTAGTGCCCACTTTATATTCCCCCTTCCCGATATACTCAATTCTTACATCACAAGTACTATCTTTACCGTAAGTTATTAACTTCTTATTTTTAATATGGCCAATTAGTTTTTTAGTTAAAGGATAGTCGCTACACAATATTACAAAGGAGTTCTCTTCAAGGAGCTCCACCCTCTTTTTAAAAGAGTTAAAAAGCTGCATTTCATCTAAAAAGAAATCGGGATGTTCAAATTCTATTGAAGTGATTACTAAACCTTTAAGTTTATAAAGGTGGTAATGGTCTTTGTACTCACACCCCTCAATTATTGCAAAGTTATCTTTTTTATTAGTGTTACTTTGCTGTTGTAACTGACACCCACCTAAAATTATAGGAGAATTATTATTTGCAATGTAGATAAAACTAGCAGCCCCTAAGGTACTACTTTTACCGTGGGTGCCGCTAATTGAGTAAGTGGGATAACTTTCACTTATGTTTTTTAAAAATTCAGGATAGCTAAAAGTGGGAATTTTATATTTAGCAGCCTCAATTAGTAAGGGATTAGTTGCTTTAGGGTAAGCTGCTGAATGGATTACTAAATCACTACTTTTAAGTGCCTCAAAGTTAGTGAAGTTTTCATCCCAACTAATGTTGGCCTCTTTTAAAAGATCTTCACTTTTATAATAGGTGGGATAATCACACCCAGAGACTAAAGAATTCTCTTTTTTAAGAAACAGAGCTAAATTGCTTAACCCAGTTCCTTTTATTCCAACTATATAAATTCTTTTGTTGGCATAGTTGTTTATCAATACCTACTCCCAAGGTTAAAAAAAAGACTGCCTAAATCGACAGCCCTCTTTTATTTAGCTAAATGGTTAACTATTTTGCATTTCTAATTGAAGCGTTACATTGCTTACAAACCATAACTTTAGCTTCATCAATCTCTTGTTCATATAGAACTTTAATTGCTGTCCTTTTACAAACTGGGCAAGTTCCTCTTCCACCCGATTTTTGATCTCTAATTCCAGCGCCTCTATGTGCTTTTGCCATGAACTTCTCCTTACAACAAAAATAAGTACGCTCTGATAATAGTGACCAAAAAAATCATTGTCAAGGTCTCTTCATGACTTCCAAAGACCAGTTGTTTTACAATACTCCAAATACCCTTCTAAATTTTCCTTTAGATATTTATCCTCCTTATAAGTTCTAAAAATTATCAACACTATTATAAAAGATGCTACTACAGATGTTAAAACAGTTTTAAAAATTAAAATAAAAGAGAGACAGTGGAGAATGATAGACAAATAAGTGGGGTGCCGAATCACTGAATAGATGCCACTGGTAACAACAATTTGTTCCTTCTCTTTTTGGACTGTTGAAAAAGTCCCCATAAAAGGGTTATCACACATCGCTTTGGTGCCAATGATAAAACTGATACCCATAATAAAAAAACCAATAATTACTGTAACATTTAATTTACTAAACTCATTTAATTCAATTCCTGCTACTAGATAAAGAACAATAAAATTATAAACCCAAAATATTGGTAAAACAATTTTATCCCAAAGCGGTGTCTCTTTTGAACTCTCCTCTCTAAAAGCTAGGGAAGCTGGATTAACTAAGTTAACAATGAAAAGGGAAATTAAGGAGAAAGTATAAAAAAGAATAAAATAAAAAATAGCAACATCACTAACAACACCTTTAGAGCCAATTAAGAACATAATAAGAGTTAACAATCGTTGTAAAAGAACTTTTACACTCTGTTTTAACGCTTTTTTGTTCATACTTTATGGTATCACTAATATGAGTTGAAAGCGATAAAGTTTCTTAGAATCCCCAAGTTAATCCTGTGGCAATACTTATGTATTGCTTATCTGTTGGGATAGTGACTGCTACATCAACAGCCCCATTTAAAAATCTAATTCCTAAACCAACTGTTCCACTTCCACTTCCATCAAGTGCAAAAAGAGAATTCTTACCCCCTCTTTTCTCATGGTAGCCTCCTCTGAGTGCGACAGAGAAGTTGTTTGTAAATTGAAATAGTGTCTCTAAGCCAATATGAAGTGAACCATCATCAATATCTCTGACCTTTACAAAATCAGCTCCTCCATTAAAGACAATTCTTTTTAGTTCATTATCTTTGTTGTAGCTGGGAGTTGAAAAAGCTAAACCAACAGAGAAGTTTTGTAAGGTTTGTTCGAGGTCGAAGTTTAACTCTCCACTGTCGTAATCGTATTTTAAAAGTGAGTCACTAAGAAGTCCTATAGAAATAAAATTATAAGAGAGCAGCATCCCTATTGCCGAGTTAAATGTTTGATTATCTTCATCACGAGCGTAGTAGCGTTCAAAGTACGTTCTATTAATATAGTCACTAAAAGAGGTCTTTTGACGCACTACAACATCTCGGGTGTTAAATGTGGAACCTTTGGCATAAAGACCGAAGGCAATTGATTGCCACCCATATGCTAAACTAAGTTGCAACTCACTTTCGTTAAAAGCGGTAAATTCAACCTCATTACCAACAATGGTTCTTTGGTCTAAGTAGTTACTTAAAGCTAACGATAAACCCAAATAGCGGTTTGTAAAAAGAACTTCAATAGATGTCGTAGGCTCTTGAAGCCAAGGGATTGGATCTTCTTCTCTTTGTTTGGTTAAAACTTTTTCACTTTGACGAGTTCCCACTCTAAAAAGTGGTTCTTGTTGGAAAAAGATTGAAGCTGGGTTTGTTGGAAAAAGGAGGTGACTATTAACTACACCAATAGAAGTTGAACCCATAGCTACTGATCTGATATCTGTAAGTTGATTCGACCAAAGTGGAACAAGTGTTAAAATAGCTATTAGTAGTAATACAAAACGCCTCATCTTCTACTTCCTTGATTTATCATATGCTAATTGCTTTATCTGTTCCACCACCCTCTTATTAACTTCACCCTTTTCACAAATATCTACTATCTTCTTTATAAAACTTTCATCTTCACTTAAAAGATGGTTTGCTACATCGACAACTTTTTTCTCTATTCTTGATCTTTGTTGCGCTGTTATTTGGGTGCTCTTTAAACTCTTAGCTAAAATCTCTAAAGCCTCAAAGCCATCTTTAGCACTATTTTCTTCTAGCTCTTTAGCCCACTTATTTAAAGTATCTATGGGATATTTAGTAAGAAGATCTATTGGTAACGGTGTTTTTAATAAAACACCTCCAATAAACTCTAGTGGACCTTCTTCAATCCCTTTTCTAAAAATTGAATTAGTTAATTGATCAAGCTTTTTAAAACTCTCTAACATAGATAAATCTATTTCACCAACTGAATAAGAGTGTGCTGTTTTAGTTGCCACAAAAACTTGGGTAAGGTTTTGAGGCCCTTTATTACTTTGTTTTCCCCCTTGGTTTTTTTGGTGTAGCACACTTAGTTCAACTTTTTTATAACGGTTAGTTAATAACTCTTTAATTCTCTGTGCTTCAACAATTCCTTTTGTTGGGTAAGTTAAAACAACATGGCGTGAATCTAAGTTGTTTATAAGTTGCACCATTGCTAAATCTGCCTCTTTTAAGGAGCAAAACTTACTTTTAGTCTCTATCCAATCTTCTCTAATTCCACCTCGATCTTTTAAATTACCATTTTCATCAACTTCATTTGAGGGTTTATAGTAATCCCACTTAGCTACACTGTTAAGAATATGGTAATTGTTTGAATATTGGACTACTGATGAGGGAGGATCTAAATAAATTACATCAGCACTGTGTTGTTTTAAAAATTCTAAGGCATCTAAGTTGTATGAAGAGCCTTTAGGAAGAGCGTCATCACTAAGGATAGGAACATTCAGTTGAGCTAACTCTCTAATTCTTTTTCGACTATTTTTCAAATCTTTAAGATAGCTGGTAAAAGTTCCACTGATGTTGGCCTTTCGACTAACTTTATATAATAAAGAGGCTACAACTAAAGCTTTTTCATCAAAGGTCAGCCTTCCTTCAAAAAAGCTACTTTCAACTTCTTCTCTAACAGCATCAAAAAAACGCCCATTTTCTGGAGAAAAAAATAATCGCTCTTTGTTTTCATCGTAGTTATCAACATCATTAGGTGCATAATACCGACTCAAATAGGGTTCGTTGATTCCCTCCTTGTTGTAGGCAGCAAACATTCCGTGTAAGTTTATTAAAGAGTAATAAGCATCCACTCCCCCAAAACTTTCAAACATACTTTTTAATGAGTTATCATTTAATGAGAGATAGATATGGTTAATTAAATACAAAAAGTATTGGTTATCGTTGGCAATTACTTGATGCCCTAAGGCTTTTATTTGTCGGCTAATGGCACCTGTGCCACTAAAGACATCTAAGAACTTAAGATTTCTTTTATTTCCCACCAAAGAAGAAAATATTAGTTTTAGTTGTGGTGCAATTACCCTTTTAGAGCCAATTAAACTTATTAGTTGATCATCTTCAAAGGATTTTAAATTTAGCGCCACTTTGTTCTCCTTGTAAATAGTAAAAAACGTTGTTACGATGATAAAAAAAGGGTTACTAATGAAAAGAGTATCAGCCTTATTTACAAATAACAAGCTAATTTCTGAATGTACGATAATTGGCAATAGTGACCCTTTGGTAGGAAACATTAGCTTTGTTGCCTCTGAAATTGATAAAGGGGGCATCTATATTGCTGTTGTTGGTCTTAATGTTGATGGTCATATTTTTATTGAACAAGCAATCTCTAACGGAGCTGTTGCAATAATTCACTCTAACAACCTTGAATACTACGATCCAACAATCACCTACATTAAACATCCCAATGTACGCCTAGTTGCTTCCCACTTAGCTAGCAATTTAGAAAAACCTGTTGTTGAAAATGTTATTGGGATAACTGGAACTGATGGTAAATCAACAACTAGTCAGTTTTTATGGCAAATATTAAATAGAGCTAATCATAAAAGTGCCCTTTTAACATCGGTCACTTACGATGATGGATCGGGTGCTAAATCCTCCCCTTTTGCTCAAAGTACCCCCGAAGCTCCCACTTTACACAAATTTCTAAACAGTTGTTATAAGAACAGAGTAAAAAGTGTTATTTTAGAGTCCACCAGTCACGCCTTAAGTGATGAAGGATCACGATTAAAAGATATAACTTTCAATGGAGCAATTTACACCACTTTCACCAATGAACACATGGAGTTTCATAAAACTCTTGGAAACTACTTAGATGCAAAGCTCAATTTAGCACGTCAGTTAAATGAGAACTCTTTTGTAGTTATGCCTTACAACTTTGTTAATAAAAAAGAGGTTCTCTTTGTAATACCCTCAGATGTTAAGGTGGGTTTTTACTCTTTGGACAATTACATTGATGATGGTGTTTTAAATGCCAAAAGTGTTGAAGTTGGCTTTGGTTATAGGAAAGTTCAACTAATTGATCCTGAAACTAAAAAAAGTTATTTAATAGAAATCCCTTATGGAGAGGATGTTTATACTAAGAATTTATTAGCTGCTATTTTAGCTTCTAAATACCATTTAAATTTAAGTTGGCCTGAGGTATTTGAAAAAGCTAATAAAATAGAGAAAGTAAAAGGGCGTTTTGAGACAATAGAATTTGATAAAAGAACAGTTGTAATTGATTTTGCCCACACAATAGACTCATTTGAAAAAATATTTAACCACGCTAAAAAGTTTTTAAATGGGGGAAGAATTATTGCAGTTTTTGGTTCTGCTGGAGAGCGCGATCGAGCAAAACGGTTTCCAATGGGACGCTTAGCTGCTAATAATTGTGATATAATATACCTTAGTGATGAAGATCCACGAAACGAAGATCCCCATCAAATAATTGAAGATCTTTATCAAGGGATAATCTCAACAGGTGAAAAAGTTCCAACTTATAAGATACTAGATCGAAAAACAGCCATAAGAGAGGCCCTATTAAATAGTAAGCCCAACGATATAATCTTACTATTAGCTAAAGGGCATGAACAAAGAATCCTCTATCCTGATAAGAAAATTTGGTGGGATGAAAAAGAGATTGCCATGCAACTAATAAAGGAGTTAGGTTTTAGTTATGAGTAGAGCAATAGCCCTATTTTATGGGGGAAAATCGACTGAACACGCTGTTAGTTGCCGATCGGCTGCTAACATTGCCAATAAGTTAATTGCATCTAACTACCATGTAATTCCTATAAGCTGTGATCGAGAGGGAAGATGGGCTTTACAACAAGTCGATTTTTCAAAAAAACAGAGCTCTCTACCATCAAATTTTAATAAAGACGATCAAGTAACTTTCTTTTTGGGAGAGGGAATCTTTTACAAGGGGAAAAAGTTAAACATTTACAGCTGTTTTCCCTTAATACATGGAAATGTTGGTGAGGATGGGAAAATACAATCTTTATTAGAATTGACAAACCTTGCCTACATCGGCTCTAACGTTAAAGCCTCTTTAGTTGGAATTCATAAAGAGTTAACTAAAGAGGTTGCAAAAATCAACAATGTCCCCACTTTAGATTATATTGTTGTTGATAAGAGAAAAATAGATTCACATTTAATTGATAAACTTTGGAATAAAGTTATGGTGAAACCTGAAGATGGGGGATCTTCAGTTGGAATAACTCCTCTAACTACAGTTGATGAAAATAATTTAAAAGAGGCTTTAGAAAAAGTATTTAAATTCTCCAACAAAGCTATTTTAGAGCCCCTTTTAACTAACTTTGTTGAACTGGAGGTGGCTGTTTTAGAAGTTGAGAATTCTTTAGCTGCCTCACTACCTGGTTTAGTTGTTGATCCTTTAAAAGACCAAAATAAGTTTCTAACTTACCAACAAAAATACTTGGGCTCTAATGTTGCTTATATAGAGTACCCCGCTCCACTTGAATACTCAATTTTAGAGAAAGTTAAAGAATATGCATTGGTAGTTGCCAAAGCAATTGGGGTAACTGGTTATGCTCGAGTCGACTTTTTTTATAATTACGACGATCAAAAAATCTACTTTAATGAGATAAATACTGTCCCAGGTCTTAGTGAGCAAAGCCATTGGCCAATATTAGCCTCCTCTTTAGGATACGATTGGAATAAACTTCTAGAACTTCTTATAATAGAGAGTATAGAACGCTTTAATTTTAACAGTCAGTTAATTTACAAGGATATTGAGTAGCGATGGAGCAAGTTTGGTTTCATGTTGACATGGATGCATTTTATGCAGCTGTGGAGCAAAATGATAATCCAGAGTATAGAGGAAAACCTTTAATAGTTGGGGGAACTAGTAATCGAGGTGTTGTCTCTGCTTGCTCTTATGAAGCACGGGAATATAAAGTGCACTCAGCAATGCCAATGTATAGAGCAAAACAACTTTGTCCTCACGCCATCATCGTTAGAGGAAATTTAAAACGATACAATGAAGTTAGTAAAGAGATCTTAAAGATTCTAAAATCTTTTAGCCCCACGGTGCAACAAATTTCAATTGATGAAGCTTTTTTAGATATGAGTGGCACTGAGCGTCTTTTTGGAAAGCCTCGCCAAGCTGCTATTTTATTAAAAAATGAGGTTAAAAACCAAAGTGGTTTAACAATCAGTGTTGGAATAGGCCCTTCTAAGTTCATTGCAAAGATGGCTAGTGGATACGACAAACCAGATGGCTTAGTGCGTGTTTCTAAAGGTAATGAGATAAACTTTGTCGATACTATTGGTTTAAAAAAATTGTGGGGAATAGGACAAAGCACCTTAAATGATTTATATAAGCACAACATAACAACGGTTAAACAAATTAGAGAGCTCTCTTTAGAATACTTGCAAACTACATTTGGTACCTCTACAGGTCAATATTTATACAAAGTTAGTAGAGGAATTGATCCAGGAATTCACACTGGAGTTACTAAATCACGCTCTATAAGTACAGAACGAACTTTTGTAGTTGATGTTGATGATAAAGAGACTTTGCTAGAAAATCTTTTAGCAATGAGTCACGAGGTGATGTTTCGCCTTTTAGAAGAGGATTTAAATTCTTGCACTGTTGCTTTAAAAATTAGACAAAGTGACTTTACCACCAACACTATTCAAACAACCAGCGATTCTCCAATAAACTCAGCAGATCAAGTCTTTGCAATGGGAAAAGATCTTTTAGAGAAAAGATTTAAAAGTGGTGATAAAATTAGATTGTTAGGAATTGGCCTTTACAATGTAAAAGAGCGAGGTGAATTAGTTCAAAGTGAGCTTTTTGATGATCCGTATGAGAAAAAAAGAAGTTTAGAAAAAACCATCTTAGAGTTGAGTAAAAAGGGACAAAAATTACAAAAAGCAACCTTAGTAAAACCGAAAAACAATAAATAAGCTCCCCTTGAGAAAGAGCTTATTTTGGTGGTAAAGTAGATGCTTTGTAAGAGGAGTATGCAGTGGCACTACATATAGTTTTATTTGAGCCAGAAATACCGCAAAACAGCGGCAACATTAGTCGCACATGTGCTGCTTTAGGTGCTACTTTGCATTTAGTACACCCTTTGGGATTCTCTCTCGATGAGAAACGAATCAGAAGAGCTGGGTTAGACTACTGGTCCCTTTTGACGATAAAAGAGTATAACTCTACTAGTGAGTTTCTTGAAATAAACGGGGATAAGAACTTGTGGTTTTACACCACTAAAGCTCATCACACCTACAGCGATGTAGATTATGAAGATGATTCTTATTTGATTTTTGGAAAAGAGACAGCTGGCATTAGTGAGTCAATTTTAGTTCAGTACCCCGAAAGGTGTGTTAGATTGCCTATGGTTGATCAGGCACGCTCAATTAATTTGGCTAACAGTGTTGCTGTTGCTGCTTATGAGTGGGAAAGGCAACACAACTTTGTAAACTTACAAGCTAAGGGCCAGTTACACAACTTAAGTTGGCCAAAGGCAAAGTAAAGGGAGTTTATTATGGATAAAATTGGTTTTATAGGAACAGGAAATATGGGTTCAGCAATAATTAGAGCCTTAGCAAAATCTCCTAACAATAAAATTTTTATCACTGATGTAAAAAAAGAGGTAGCTAAATCATTAGCAGATGATACTAAAACCACTTTTTTAGAAACTAACCAACTACTTGAAAGTAGCGATATTATATTTTTAGCTGTTAAACCTCAAATTCTCCCCTCTTTATATCCCATTTTAGTTAAACACAAAAACAAAAAATGGATTTCGATGGCAGCAGGAATCTCTTTGGAAACTTTGACTAAAAACTTAGAGAGTAACGATGTAATTAGAATTATGCCAAACATCGCCTCTTCTGTTGAAAAATCGGTAACAGCTGTTGCTCCTTGTAAAGGTGCTAATGATAGTTTTGTAAAAACAGCAGTGAAGTTAGTTAACTCATTTGGTTTGGCAATTGAAGTTGATGAGAGTTTAATAAGTGCCTTCACTGCTATTAGTGGATCGGCAATAGCTACTGTCTTTGCCTTCTTAAATGGAATTGCTTTAGGGGGAGTAAGAGAGGGTTTTGGTTACGAAGAGGCATTAAAAATAATTAGTTTAACCACCGAAGGTGCTGTAAAATTACTACAAGAGTCTAAAATTCACCCTGAGCAGCTTATAAGTCAAGTTTGCTCTCCACAGGGGACAACAATAGAGGCGATTAAAGTTCTTGAGTCTTCCAATTTTAAAGGAACTTTAATGGAGTCGGTTCGCTCCACTACTTTAAGGGCAAATCAACTAGAGGCCGATGCAAAAAAATAATTGATAGAAAGAAGGAACAAAATGATTGATTTAAGAGAGCTCAAAGCGAACAGAGATGAGATTGTTAAAAATGTAGCTAACCGTGGGATGAGTGTTGATGTTGATAAAATTATTGAGTTGCAAGATCAAAGAAGCTCTTTATTAAAAGAAGTTGAAGCTTTAAGGACTCAAAGAAATGAAAATGCTTCTAAAATGAAAGGAAAATTAGAACAAGAAGTGCGCTTGCTTCTTATTGAAGAGGGAAAGAGTCTAAAAGAATCTCTTGTAGTTAAAGAGGCCCTTTTAGATGAGATTTCTACCAATTACTTTGAATTGGCAAAAACACTTCCCAACTACGCCCACCCAGATATCCCAATTGGAAAGTTAGAAAGTGATAACCGCCTTCTAAAAAAAGAGGGAACTATTAGAGAGTTCTCCTTTCCAATTAAAGATCACGTTGAGTTAGGCCAAGAGTTAGATATTATTGATTTTGAAACAGCAACTAAAGTTACCGGGCCTAAATTTTATTATTTAAAAAATGAGGGGGTCTATTTAGAATTAGCCCTTCAAAGATTTGCCCTTGATACCCTTAGAAAATACGGCTTTGTCCCCATTATGACTCCCGATTTAGCTAAAGAGGAGATTTTAGAGGGAATTGGATTTAATCCTCGCGGAGAAGAGTCTAATATTTACACCATAGAGGGGACCGATACATGTTTGATTGGAACAGCTGAAATTACTTTAGGTGGTTACCATGCAAACGATATTTTAAATAAAGAGGATCTACCCATTAAGATGGCAGGTTTAAGTCACTGCTATCGTCGTGAAGCGGGAGCAGCAGGACAATACTCTAAAGGGTTATACCGAGTACACCAATTTACTAAAGTTGAGATGTTTGTCTACAGTACCCCCCAAGAGGCTGAAAAAATCCACGATGAGCTATTAGGTATTGAGGAGGAGATTTTTAACGCTTTAGAACTACCTTATCGTGTTGTTGATACTTGCAGTGGCGATTTAGGAGCTCCAGCTTATCGTAAGTACGATATTGAAGCTTGGATGCCAGGAAGAGGTGAAAGTGGAGATTATGGGGAAGTTACCAGTACAAGTAATTGTACCGATTACCAAGCTCGCCGCTTAAATACCAGATTCAAAGATGATGATGGTAAAAATAAATTTGTATATATGTTAAATGGGACTGCAATTGCTATCTCTCGTGCCATTGTTGCTATTTTAGAGAACTTTCAAAATGAGGATGGTTCAGTAACAATGCCTAAGGTTTTAATCCCATACCTTGGTTTTAGTGAGATAAGAAGATAAAAAGGATTTTAAAATGAAAGTTTCAGCTCTATCTGCCGATTTTTATGAACTAACGATGATGCAAGGCTATTTTTTAACTCAAAATAACCCAACTGTAATCTTTGATATGTTCTACCGATCAAACCCCTATAAGGGGGGTTATGTGGTTTTTGCAGGAATTCATGACTTGTTAAAGAAAATTGAGCTGTTCACTTTTAGTAAAGGTGATATTGAATTCTTACGCTCTTTAGGGCGCTTTGATGACTCATTTTTAGCCTATTTAGCCAACTTTAGATTCACTGGAACGATTTTGTCTGTTGATGAGGGAACTATTGTTTTCCCGGGGGAACCTTTGATAAGAGTTGAGGCAACTATGATGGAAGCTCAACTTATTGAGGGTATTTTACTTAACACAATCAACTACCAATCTTTAATTGCAACTAAAGCCTCAAGACTTTACCAAGCCTCTAACAAAGGGGAGATTATGGAGTTTGGCTTAAGGCGTGCCCAAGGTCCTGATGGGGCAATTAGTGCCTCTCGTGCTTCTTACATTGGGGGAGTTAGTGCAACTAGCAACACTTTAGCTGGAAAAGTTTTTAAAATACCAATTGCAGGAACAATGGCCCACTCTTGGGTTATGAGTTTTGACTCTGAACTGGAAAGTTTTAGAGCTTTTACTGAAATATTCCCCAATCAATCAATATTGTTAATTGATACTTACGATACTCTAGGTTCGGGAATAGAAAATGCAATCATTGTTGGACAAGAGATGAAAGCAAAAGGTAAAAGCATTGGGGTAAGAATTGATAGCGGAGATTTGAGTTACCTCTCTCGTGAAATAAGAAAAAAATTAGATGCTGCTGGTTTAGAAGATTGTAGAATCTACGCTTCAAACGATTTGAATGAGGAGATTATTGAGACTTTAGTAAAAGATAGTGTTCCTATAGACTCTTGGGGAGTTGGAACAAATCTAGTTACTGGAGGCTCTCAAAGTTCTTTAAATGGTGTTTATAAACTCTCTGCACGTAAACTTAGTGATAACAGTTGGCTTCCAACAATGAAAATTAGTAACACTTTTGAAAAAGCAACAACACCAGGGGTGAAACAACTTTGGCGTTTTTTTGATGAAACTGGGGGGCCTTTAGGAGATTTAATCACCTTAGAAGAGGAGCAACTCGATTTAAACAACGATGTTGTCTTTTACCACCCTTTCAGTGAAGCAGACTTTTTTACAATGAGAAAAAGCAGATTTGTTACTGCCCAAAAGCTCTTAAAGCCAGTTATGGAGGAAGGAAATAGGTTTAAAACTACCATTAGGTTGGATAGAGTTCGTCAAAGAGCAATTGATGGATTAGAGACTTTTCACCCCTCTTACAAAAGGATGATCAACCCTCACATCTACAAAGTGTCGTTATCTAAACAGCTTAAGAGTTTGAAAACTAGGTTGGCAATTGAGGGAAGAGAGAAACTCAATTCCCACTAATATAGTTTAAGATTCCATTAGCAATTGAAGAGGCCATCTCATCGCGCCAGCTTTTTGTGTACATATTTAGTGCATCCTCTTCGTTACTCATAAAACCAATTTCTATAAGAGCTGAAGCCACTTTACTTTGGTTTAAGACCCACAAATCTTGCTCTTTGATTCCCCTAAAGCGGTGATTTGGAAAAGACTTTTCCAGTGAAGCTTTTAAACTTTTAGCTAAAACTAAGTTCTCACTATTTAAGAAGTTGTTTAATTGAGTTGGGGTGTAATTGGCATATCTAAGGATTTTCCACCCTTCACTATTGCCATCTAAAAAGGTTACCCACTTTTTATTCTCTTTGACTAAAATTTCTAAACCGCTAGCTAATGGGGTATCAGCACTATTGGCATGAATTGAGACAAAGATTGCCGATTTGTCACTTGAAAGGGGGTATTTAGAGACAAGCTGTGCCCGCTCACTTAGTGTAGCAAAGTAATCGCTATCTCTAGTTAATAAAACAGTCACGTTTCTTCTTTCTAATCTCTCTTTAACCTTTTTAACAATATCTAAGGTGATTTCTTTCTCATAAAGGGTAATTTGGTTATCCCAATGATAAGTTGCTACAGCTCCAGGATCTTCGCCTCCATGTCCTGCATCTAAAACAACTAGTTCAACAGGAAAGGCAAAAGGGTTGGCAAATAATGAAAAACTAAAAAATAAAACAACAACAATTAAAAAGCTCTTTTTAATCATCTACCACTCTCCAATTATCGATCAATTCATTGAGATCTGTTTTATACAAAACAAGGCGTTGTTTTATCTCTTTAAAGGTTACTGAATCGTAATACTTTTTTGGTCTAGTGACGACAAACTTTGAACCCACTTTTTTTACCCCGAGCGCTTTAGTTAACGAACGCTTAATTGTATTAGTGGCACTACGATCTTCAATGACCAATTGCCGACTAAAAAACTTCGCCTCCATTGAGTTCAAGTTTAAGATAGGATACCCGTAAAGCCAACTTTTAATTCCAAAATCCAACAACTGCCACCAAAGTCCCTCTATTTGTTGATCAAAACCCCTTAAACGTTGAAATAGTGCCCTCTCATAAAGTCCCACTCCAAAAAATGGGTAGAGAGTTTGGTTAATTTGATTAGTTGGTGAAAATGGAAGAGGTTCAATAGTTTCTTTATTTAAATAGGGGACAAAGAGCGTTGGAAGCACCTCATCAATCTTGTTTTTAAAAGAGGGAACTACACAACTACTTTTAGTCTCTAATTTAAATAGGGAAATAGCTTTTTCCAATGAGAGTTTCTCAAAGACAACGTCACTTCTACTTAATAAAAAATAGGTGGTGCGACACTCGTTGGCAAAGGTGTTTGCCATTAAAGCAAACGGGGCTACCTCATTAAACATTATGTAGTTAACTTTTGGGTATTTGGCACTTAACGATTCGTAGTTGAATTGATTCTCTTCCCCAATAAAATAAATTGGTATTTCATCTGCCAATTTATTGTAGTGCTTTAATGCCTTTTCTGCTTCAACCTGGTCTGTTACACCTACCACTCCAATAGAGAGGTTTTGTTGTCTATGAAGAAGTTTTATCCTTCTAGTTAAATCTTGCTTGCCTTGATAGAAGTGGTAATTAGCTTTCATACTCTAAAAATACTATATCTTCAGGTCTAAAGATCATATCCTTCTTTCCATGGCGCACTTTGGAAGGGATATCTTTCGATTGAAGGCCTACCATTGCCAATATCTCACTACTGTTGTAGTAGGGAACAGCTTTTGCAACATCGTTAATGTTAACAACATCTCCAGCATTGAAAATACCACTAACATTAATTACCCCTGAAGGTAGTAGACTTTTGTGATTTCTCAAAGCTTTAACTGCCCCCTCATCAACCCAAATAGTCCCTTTTGCATTGCTATTTAAAATCCACCTAGAGCGTTGGTTTATGGCTTTTTTCTCGTGGATGTAAGTGCCTATTGCCTCTCCGTTGATGATTCTTTTTAAGACATCGTTTTCTTTTCCATTGGCAATAACAGTTGCACAACCAGCTGTTGAGGCAATTTTTGCAGCGAAAAGTTTGGTCTTCATCCCCCCAGTTGCAAATACTGAGCCCTTGGTAGATTTTGCATAAGAGAGGATTTTATCATCAACTTTTTCAACTTCACTAATTAATTTAGCCCCATTTCCTTTTTTTGGATCAGAGGTGTACAGCCCATCAATATCGGTGAGAATAATCAATAAGTTGGCATCAATTTTACTAGCTACATAGGCACTCATCCGATCGTTATCACCAAAGGCAGATCCAATTTCAGCTGTACTGATTGAGTCATTCTCATTGAATATAGGAAGCACGTTTAACTCTAAGAGAGTATCGACAGCATTTTTAAGATTTACAAAAGTTTTACGCTCATTTAAATCGGCACGGGTAATCAAAAGTTGTGAGCAAATTATGTTGTGCTTTTTAAAAGCTTCACGATAGTGGCTCATTAAAAGGGGTTGTCCTATTGAAGCACAAGCTTGGCGCATAGAAACTTGAGTTACTGCAGTTTGACGAAGTAACTCTTTTGCCCCTAACCCTATTGCACCAGAAGAGACTAAAAGAACTTGTATTCCCATCTCTCTCAAAGTTGCAATATTTTTTGCAACATCTGCGATGCGCTTTATGTCGATGCCCTCTTTATTACTTAGAAGGTTAGTTCCAACTTTAACAACTACCCTCTTTACCTCTTTAAAATTGCGCCCCATTTTTTACCCTTCTAGTATTGAATCGCCTTCTAAGTCTAAATCTTTGTGCTTGTAAGTACTCACACCTTTTTCGTATGAGTCTACTATTTGACCAGATCCTTTAATTAGCCATTTATCTGTAATTAGTCCATTTAAACCAACTGGTCCTCGTGCGTGAATCTTTTGGGTACTTATACCAACTTCAGCACCTAAGCCAAACCTAAATCCATCTGCAAATCGGGTACTAGCATTCCAAAAAACATCTGCTGAGTCAACTTCTGTTAAAAACCTTTTTGCTACCTCTTCATTGGTGGTAACTATTGCATCGGTGTGACCTGAGTTGTAAGTGGCAATGTGTTCAATTGCTTGATCTACTGAATCAACAACTCGAATTGCTATTTCGTAATCTAAATATTCAGTTGCCCAATTTGATTCAGTTGCTTTTTTACCATCAATGATTTTCAAAGTCTCCTCATCTCCATAGATAACTACGTTGTAAGGAACAACGCCCTCTTTAAACTTTGGTAAGAATGTTGGAGCAATATCTTTGTGTACTAAGAGTGTTTCAATGGCATTACACACTGCTGGATATTGGCACTTTGAATCAACTGCAACTTTTACTGCCATCTCTATAGAGGCCTCTTTATCAACATAAAGAGAACATATTCCATCTGCATGTCCTAATACTGGTATTTTAGTGTTATCCATGATGTAGCGGACAAACTCATTAGAACCCCGAGGTATTAATAGATCAACGATCTCATCAAGTTCTAAAATCTCACCAACCTCTTCTCTACTTGTTAAGTGGACTATCCAATTTCCTTTAGCATCAAAGTCTTCTAAAGAATCTTTAATAATTTCGACTAAAGCTATGTTGGTATTTAAAGCCTCTTTGCCTCCTTTTAAAATTATTCCATTGCCACTTTTCAGTGCTAATGAGATAATTTGCACTAGAGCATCGGGTCGTGATTCAAAAATCATCCCAATGACCCCAATGGGAACTCCCACCCTTTCGAGTAAAAGACCTTCATCCAACAATCGTCGTTCTCTTACTATTCCAATGGGATCTTTTAAGGTGGCTACTTGTCTAATACCTTCACACACCCCTTTTAGCTTATTTTCATCAAACAACAGGCGTTTGATCAGAGGTTGGGCAACGTTTGCCTTTTTAGCCTCTTCAATATCTAAATTATTTGCCTTCTCAATCTTTGATAGATTGGCTTCAAGTTCATTGGCAACTGTAATTAACATCCTATCTCTAACCTCTTTAGATGAAGAGGCTAGAATACGTTGATACCTCTTTAAATTGGTAAAACGATCACTATTCATTGTGAACCTCACTTGTCAGAGATTTACCTTAGATTACCCTTAAAGAGGATGTGATGCAAGGGAAGGAAACTTTACTTTACGATTGTATTTTCAATAATACAATGGTAAAATTTTGTATCAAGGAGTTTTCTATGTTCAATAAAAAATCTTCCCTAATTTTCCTATTATTTACCATTTTTAGTGCAACTTTGCTATTTTCAGCAGGCTACAAAGAAACAACTTCTGCTGACGATATTAGAGTTGCAACTGATGCATTAAACCGAGAGGTTACTTTAACTAAAGAGCCTCAAAGAATCTTAGTTGTTGGAAGAGCTGCTATTATGCCAGCAGATGCTTTGTACCTATTTCCCTCTGTTTATGAAAAAGAGATCTTTTTAGCCACCACCGATCAAGGTTTAGGAGACTTTTTCACTCTAATCATTGATGACTTAGAGTCAACTAAAAGATTGGGGCAACAAGTTAGTGCTGAAGAGATAATAGCTTTAAAACCCGATTTAATTATTACTAAAAGCAGTAATTACGACTCTATTGGTAAATTGTTAGAGCCTTTTGGAATTCCACTGTTCATAATGGACTTAGAGACTAGCGATGCTTGGAAAAGTGAAATAGTAGAACTGGGAAAATTGTTAAATGATCAAGAAACTGCTTTAGATGTTATAAAGAAGTTTGATGAACGGGAGAAAAAGGTTACTGAGAAAATTTCTACACTAAGTGAAAGTGATAAACCAACAGTTTTAATGACCCAAGTAGCCTCTAGTGATGGAACTAACTCTTTTAGTGTCCCCCCAAAAGGGTGGATACAATCGATGTTAGTTGAAAAAGGGGGAGGAATTCCAGTTTGGCTGGATAACAATGTTACTTTAAGTGGATGGTCAAAAATCTCTTTTGAACAAATTGCTCAATGGGATCCAGATTACTTTTTCTTAATTAACTACCGCTCTAAAGTTGACCCATTTTTAAAAGCAATCTACACAGATGCCAAATACCTTTACTTAAAATCTTACAGAACACATAAAATACTACCTGTTGCAGCTGATTACACTAACTATTTTCAATCTGACAGTAGATGGATTTTAGCATTACAATGGTTAGCAGCAACATTACATCCCAACTTGTTTGAAGATTTTGATATGGAAAAAGAGATTCGCTCTTTTTATAAAGACTTTTACAACATCACTGATCAAGAAATTTTAGATACACTCGTTGCAGCTTACAACAACTACATAACCATATGATAAAAAAACTAGCCCTATCTTTGGGGATACTATTTATCCTTTTCTATTTCGCACTAACTTTAGGACGCTATCCTGCTAGTGGCTACACACTATTAACAAAACTTTTATCTGATAATCTTTCAACAACTGTACTATTAAGTGTTAGACTTCCTAGGGTAATTTTAGCTGTATTGGGGGGTGCTGCTTTAGCTACTAGTGGCTATGTATTTCAGATGATTTTTGGAAACCCATTAGTAGAACCAGGATTTTTAGGAGTTTCTCAAGGTTCTGCTTTTGGGGCAGCTTTAGCAATATTCTTACTTCCCTACTCCTCCTACTTAGTTCAACTTAGCGCCTCTTTATTTGGCCTTATAGGGCTTTTTATGTCTTACTCATTATCTCGTAAATTTAAATTTGGGGGCTCCATTTTAAGGTTGGTCTTAGCAGGGATTGCTGTTAGTTCAATATTTTCAGCAGCACTATCACTAATTAAGTTAGCCTCCTCCCCCTCTTCAAAGTTACAAGATATTACTTTTTGGCTAATGGGAGGGTTATACAACAGCAGTTGGCAAACTTTGTTAACTGTTTTTCCCCCCATTGGATTAGCTTTAGTTTTGCTTTATTTATTCAGGTGGAGAGTGAATCTCCTTTCACTAGATGATAAAACTGCCCACTCAATGGGAGTTAATGTTAAAAGAGATAAAACTCTTTTACTAATCGTCTCTACAATTGCAACAACATCTTTTATCTCAGTTAGTGGTCTTGTTGGATGGGTTGGTTTAATAGTTCCCCACTTAGGACGAGCTATTTTTGGCTCTGATGGAAAGTATGCTCTTCCTGGAACAATGCTTTTTGGCTCAATGTTCTTATTAGCTAGTGACACTTTAGCTCGCTCTTTGTTGCCAACAGAGATTCCTTTAGGGGTGGTAACTTCTTTATTTGGCTCCTTTGTCTTCATTGTAATTTTATCTAAAGGAACTTTTAAGGTGAAAGTATGAGTGATATTTATAAACTAGAATCAATAAATTTCTCATACCAACACCAAGGTGATTTTAAAATTAATAATTTAAACTTAACAATAAAAGAGGGAAGTATCACAACCCTTTTAGGACCTAATGGTTCTGGAAAGTCAACTTTAATGAATCTTCTACTTAAGTGGTTAAAACCAACAAGTGGTTTGATAACCCTCTTAGATAAACCACTATCTTCTTATAACCAAAAAGAGTTGGGACAATTAGTAGCATTGGTGCCCCAAAGTGAAACTTTTAGATTCGCTTTTAGTGTGACTGAATATATTCTTTTGGGTCGTTTTTCTCACTTAAAAGCTTTAGAGAGTCCAACAACTAAAGATTTAGATATAGCCTATGAAGCAATGGAGAGTGTTGGTATTACAAAACTTGCAAATCGAGAGATAACCAACTTAAGTGGAGGAGAACAACAGCTAGTTTTACTAGCTCGCTCTTTAGCTCAAAATCCTAAAGTTTTACTTTTAGATGAACCAACAAGTAGCTTAGATCCTGCTAATACAGCAGTAGTTATAAAGATTTTAAAAGAGCTCTCTAAAAAGGGGATAACGCTCTTTTTTACTACCCACGATCCAATGGTTAGTGCCAGGTGTGCTACTGATGTTGTGATGATTAATAAAGGTAAGCTGTTGTTTGCTGGTGAAACAAAAGAGGCTTTAACGTCACAATTATTGACAAAATTGTACAACTGCCCAATGGAGTCTCTGATATATAATGGGGAAATTGTTGTTGTCCCCTCTTTTTAAAAAAAATTCCTCAGGATAGCTCAAATTTGCAGGTTTTCGGGTTGTTATAAGTGACAAATTCCTGTACAAATGGGGTATCTCCAGATAAAATGGAGACATAGAAGAATACCTAAAAAGGAGTTATTCAATGGAAAAGCTATTTAAACTCTCCGAACACAAAACTAACGTCCGGACCGAGGCATTAGCTGGTGTAACAACGTTCCTAACGATGGCCTATATTCTCATCGTTAACCCCCTTATTCTATCAGATGCAGGGATGGATTTTGGGGCAGTGTTCACCGCTACCGCACTCTCAGCTGCAATTGCAACGCTGGTAATGGCATTTTTGGCAAACCTCCCATTTGCATTAGCACCCGGTATGGGTCTTAACGCATTCTTTGCCTATGCTGTTGTAATCTCAATGGGTTATAGTTGGCAACAAGCTTTAGCTGCTGTTTTTATTGAAGGAATTATCTTCATCGCGTTGACAGCATTTAACATTAGAGAAGCTATTGTTGACTCGATTCCACTCAACATTAAAAAAGCAATTAGTGTTGGAATAGGATTGTTCATCGCCTTCATTGGTCTACAAAACTCCGGCATCATTGTTGGAGGTGCAACTTTGGTAGAGCTTGGTGACATTACACATGGAACAGCTTTAGTAGCTATTTTAGGTATTGTTATCACAAGTATTCTTCTAGCTTACAAAGTTCGTGGTGCTCTTTTAGTTGGTATTGTTTTAACAACACTTGTTGGAATTCCTTTTGGTGTTACAACTTGGGCAGGCGGAAGCTGGTTACCCCCTTCATTAAAGCCAACTTTCATGCAATTCTCATTTAAAGATATTTTCACAGTTGATATGATTATCATCCTGTTTACTTTCTTATTTGTTGACATTTTTGATACTGTTGGAACTTTAATTGGGTGTGCTACTAAGGCTAAAATCCTTAACCCTGATGGCTCTATTCCAAGAGTAAAAGAGGCTTTCTTCGCCGATGCAATTGGAACCACAGTTGGAGCTATGCTTGGAACCTCAACAGTAACTACTTATGTTGAGTCTTCTGCTGGTGTCGTTGAAGGTGGAAAAACAGGTCTAACATCTTTAGTTGTTGCAATTCTTTTCTTAATTTCACTTTTCTTATCACCACTATTTATTTCAGTTCCTGGTGCAGCAACTGCCCCAGCATTGGTATTAGTTGGACTCTTTATGATTGGTCCAGTTAAAGAGATCGAATTTGAAGAGCCCACAGAGGCTATTCCAGCATTCTTAACCATTTTATTTATGGTTACCTCATACTCAATTTCAAACGGAATTATGTATGGTGTTTTAAGCTGGGTCTTAATTAAACTTTTCAGTGGTCGTTACAAAGAGATCACTATCCCAACTATTGTTGTAGCAGTATTATTGTTCATCAAGTTATTTGTTGGTTAATAAAACCAATTGCTGAAAATAAAGGGCCGTTTTGCACGGCCCTTTATCTTTTAGTTCTCTATAGAGACAAACTCATTTTTCTCTACATCAAACAATCCCATATCGGTAACTTTTAATGAGGGTATAACTGGCAAAGCCATAAAGCTTAAGGTGGTAAAAGGATCTCCGTCGCTATCCATTCCCAACTTCTCTATAGCTACTTTATGTAAAGCTTCTAATTTATCTTTAACATAAAGGCCCCCTTTGTTAGTCATAAGGCCTCCAATAGGAAGTTCTAATGCTTCAAGGACCTTTCCATTTTGGACAATCAAAAGGCCTCCACCAAGTCTTTTTAACTCTTTAATGGCAACATCGATGTCAACATCGTTATCCCCTGCTACAATCACATTGTGTGAATCGTGGGCGATTGTAGTAGCTACTGCTCCATTGTTAAGATTAAGGCCTCTTAACAAAGCCAATCCAACATTACCTGTCGCTCTGTGGCGCTCTAAAACAGCCAACTTTACAATATCTACATCAGGGTCATTTTCATAATAACCATCTTTGTCCACTTTAACTGTGGCTCTTTCTTTAGTGGTAATTAAAGAGCCTTTTTGAATTCCGATAACTTTTACATCGGTTGAGTTTAGTTTCAATTTAAGTTTATCAGCTGAGTAAGAGCCAATATTAACCTTTGATAACACCGATTTACTAATTGGAGCCTCTTTACTTAAACTCTCTTCTTTGTACTCTTTTCCACCAGTGAAAACTTTAAGAACTTTAAAATTCTTTAAATCTTCTAAAATAACTAGATCTGCCCTTCTTCCTGGGGCAATTGCTCCTCGATCATTTAATGAGTAACACTCTGCAGCATTTATAGTAGCCATCCTAAGAGCCTCAAGAGGATCTAAGCCCTCCTGTACTGCAATTCTTAAATGATTATCAATGTGTCCCTCTTCTAGGATGGAAAAAGGTTGGCGATCATCGGTACAAAATAGGCAGTAACGACTATTTTCTTTAGTCACTGCAGGAAGGAGTTTTCTTAAATCTTGAGTTGCTGAACCTTCACGCAGCATCACATACATTCCCCTTTGAAGACGATCGGTAAGTTCTTCAGCTGTTGTACACTCGTGATCTGTTTTGATGCCTGCTGCAGCAAAAGCATTTAACTCCAAATCTTTTAACATTGGACCGTGTCCATCTATCATTTTGTTGGCATTGTGGGCAACAAGGAGTTTATCCACTATGTGATCTTGAGCTTCAATAGTTCCCACCATATCCATCATCTCACCCAATCCTAATACTCTATCTCGATCAATTCTTTGGGCAACCTTTGAGGCATCTAAAATCGCTCCTGCATGTTCAAAGACAGTGGAAGGTACGCATGATGGAAACATTACAAAAATAGAGAGAGGGAGGTTTGCTGAGTTTTCCAACATGTAATCAAAACCATCTAAGCCAGCTACGTTACATATTTCATGCGGGTCAACTATTGCTGTAGTTGTCCCATGGGGAACTAAAAGTTTAGAAAAAGAGGCAGGATCTACTAAAGAGGATTCGATATGTACATGGGCATCAATAAAGCCACTAGAGACGTAGGCCCCTTTTGCATCGTAGATCTCTTTTGCTTCATAGTTGCCAATTCCAGCAATCACTCCATCAACTATTGCAATATCACCAGAAACTATTCGTTTATTGAAGATATCTACAACTTTACCATTTCTAATTACTAAGTCGGCTTCAATGCGACCACTAGCAACTTTAATAAGTTTTTTTATCTGTTTGCTATTAATCATCATCTCCTCCTCTTTTTAAGATAACACCTCTAAGCTCAACCTACAAATAAAAACCCCGACAGTTTTCACCGTCGGGAAAAATATTTTCGTGAAGTTGAATTACCTCACCCTTTTACTATCTCTTTGTAAAATCTCATGAAGTTTCTCAGTTGGGTTTTTAAATTTTGATAAGAACATCATTGCAGCAATAACGTAAGGCTTATAAGAGGCCTCTTTGTACATATCTACTCTGTAACGATTAAATACTGAAGGCACTACCTCACCCTCATCACAACTTACTTTGCTTATATCAGCTGGAAGACAGTGCATATAAAGTGCTTTCTTATCTTTGGTGAGAGCCATTAACTCTTCGGTACACTCCCAATCTTTATACTTAGCATTATTTAATAAGCACTTTTGCTCTAAGGCATCGAGTTGATCAAACTTTCCATCGCTAACTAATTGAGTTCTCTCTTCCATCACAGCAAATGGGGCCCAGCTCTTTGGATAAACAATATCAGCATCTTGGAATGCTTCAGCCATTGAATCGACTCTCCTAAAGCTTCCACCAGAGGCTGTTGCGTTTCTTTTGGCAATATCTTCAACATCTTTCATTACGTTGTACCCTTCAGGGTGGGCTAACACAACATCCATTCCAAAGCGGCTAAACAATCCAATTACCCCTTGAGGTACTGAAAGGGGTTTTCCATAAGAGGGGCTATAAGCCCAGCTCATGGCAATTTTTTTCCCTTTTAGGTTTTCGATAGAGCCAAAGTGATTGATTAGATGAAGCAAATCTGCCATCGATTGAGTTGGGTGGTCAATGTCACATTGTAAGTTAATTAAAGTGGGTCTTTGTTCTAAAATTCCATCGTCAAAACCCTCTTGTACAGAATCGGCAACCTCTTTCATATAGGTGTGCCCTTTTCCAATGTACATATCATCTCTAATTCCAATAACATCGGCCATAAAACTGATCATATTGGCTGTCTCTCGAACTGTCTCTCCGTGGGCAATTTGAGAAGTGCTCTCATCCAAATCTTGCACCTCTAAGCCCAACATATTACAGGCACTAGCAAAACTGAAACGGGTCCTTGTGGAGTTATCTCTAAAAATTGAGATTCCTAATCCACTGTCAAAAAGTTTAGGTGAAATATTTTGGCCTCTCATTGACCTAAATATCTCAGCTACCTCGAAAATAGCTTTTAACTCATCAACACTCTTGTCCCAGGTAAGGAAAAAGTCACTAAGGTACATGTTTTTGGTCTCAAACCTGTTTAAGTCGTCGATCATTTTCTTAATGGCTTTAATTTCTTTCATAATTCCTCCATCTCAGTTTTTCTTGTAAATGTAAGTTATATTATGAATTATATCACGAGGGAAATGGGGTGTCTATTGAATTTGTTGCAATTTGTTGCACAAATAAGAGGGGCAGACTCCCCCCATTTTATAGAGGGAGTCTGCCTAAGATTATGAGATCTTCCCCAACTCCCTTAAAATTTTCTCAGGAGTAAAGGGCCACGAGCGCATCCAAATACCAACGGCATCGTAGATAGCATTAGCTATAGCTGGAGCTGCACCGTTAGTAGCTATTTCGCTGATTGACTTTGCCCCAAATGGGCCAAATTCATCATCTTCATCAATTAAAACAGCCTTAAAGTCCTCAGGTTGTTCAGTTACCATTGGAATCCCATAACGGGTGAAATCAGGCGTTATACAAACTCCGTTTTCATCTAAGACCATATTCTCATATAAGGTGTGTCCAATCGACTTCAAAGCAGCCCCATACATTTGACAAAGAGCTAACTCTGGATTGATTGGAGTTCCTGCATCTTGAAGGGCATAAAACTTGTCAACTTTGATTTGTCCGGTTCTAATATTTACAGCAACTTGGGCAAAGTGAGCCCCATATGGTATAGCAGCATTTTCAGTCGCAAACGAGCCATAGCCCATAATTTGCCCTCTTCCAACTCCACTGGTTGCTTGGTGACTAATTTGATGATAAGTTAGCTCTTTTTTGCTTTTTGCTGAGTAGACAACTCCAGGGGCTCTTAATTCAAGATCTTCAACTTTTTCATCCATCTGTAGTGCAGCCTCTTTTAAAACTTTATCTTTAAGATCTAAAGCTGCTTTTAAGGTTGCTCCTCCGCTGAAGTAAGTTCCACTGGAGGCATAAGAGCCTGTGTCAAACATAGTATTGTCAGTATCACCAGAGATGATTGAAACTTTATCCATCTCAACTTTCATAACTTCACTAACTATTTTCACACTAATTGTATCTAAACCAGTTCCAATATCTGCCCCACCTGAGTGGACAATGAAAGTGCCATCGGTGTGCATTACTACGTCACACATTGAGTGATCTAAACCGGGAAGACCTGATCCTTGTTGAATCATGGCAAACCCTTTACCAACTTTCCACTCATCACTAACACCTTTCTCTTTTTTACCCCATTGGATCATTTCAGCACCTTGTTCTAACGCTTTACGTAGTCCACAAGAGCCAACAGGGACAACAGTTCCCTCTCTTCCCTCTCCTAAACTTTTAAGAATCTCTAACATAAACCCTTTTTCAACGTGGTTCTTTTTAGCCATCTCTAAAGGATCAACACCTATTTTAGCTGCCATTTCAGCTAAAGCAGTCATTAGAGCATAAGAGCCTTTGGGAGCACCATAACCTTGGTAAGCTCCTGCAGGGGGGATATTTGTGTAGTATGTTGTCACATCAAATTTCATATTAGGACAATTTAAAAGAGGGAGAGTTTTGGAACAGGCGTTCATTGGTACAGTTAAACAGTGGTTTCCATAAGGACCTGTGTTGGCCCTAACATCCATGTAAACACCAGTTAGTTTTCCATCTTTTTTAGCTCCCATTTTAACCCTTATTTTCATTGGGTGACGGGTGCTGTTAGCGATAAACTCCTCTTCACGGGTGTTACGGTAATAAATTGCCCTCCGTGTTAGCCAAGTTGCATAACCAGCTACATCTTCAACTAAGATATCTTGTTTAGAACCGTAACCTCCCCCAACCTTCTCTTTAATAACGTGGACTTTGTTTTCACTTATTCCACAAACTCGAGCCACTATTCTTCTGGTATGAAATGGAACTTGAGTTGAGGCGTGAATGACCAATCGGTCGTTATCAATTTTGGAATAGACTAAGTGAACTTCCAATGGGGTACACTGAATTTGAGTTGTCTCATAAATTTCATCAATAATTTCATCAGCTTCGTTAAACCCTTTTTCAACATCTCCAATTGCCCCATTGGCATGAGAAGCAATGTTTTTTCTAATATCACCATGAAGGGGGAATGGATAAACTACTTGCCCCTCCCTTGGATCAACACCTTTGTTGTACTTATCTAAATCACTAGGCGCTCCACTTAGATAAACTGCTTTTCCATTTTGAATTATTGGAGCATCTTTAGCCATTGCTTGATCAACAGTAAAAACAGGTTCTAAAACATCGTATTCGACAACAATTTTACTTTTAGCTTCTAAAGCTTGCTGTTCTGTTTCTGCCACTATCGCAGCAACCCGATCTCCAACGTGACGTACTTTCCAGTTAAATAGGCGCCTATCATAAGGAGAGGGTTCAGGGTTTCCTTGTCCTGCTGACATATAATAAACATCGGGACAGTTTGCAGCTGTAATAATTGTTACAACCCCTTCAACTTTCTCAGCTTCAGTGGTATCAATTTTTGTAATGTAGGCGTGAGGATGGGGGCTACGAAGCATCACTAATGAACAAGCACCTGGTTCTACCCTATCTTCAACAAAAGATTTCCATCCCGCAACTAACTGACGTCCATCAACTTTTGGTTTAACCTTTCCAACATAGTCTAAATGATCTCTAAACTCAGGAGCTATTTCACTAGTGTAAGATCCTTTTTCTAAATATTCTTGGGCAAGTTTTACAGCTAAGTAGTAGTGTTCATACCCTGCATCTCTAATTAATATTCCTGAAAGGGTATCTTTAATATCTTCTTTAGTTGGTTTTGGGTTGTTCTCCAATAGCCAAGTGAGCAGAAGTGCTGCAGCTGGGGCGTTATAAGCAGATTGGACAACTCCAGCATCAATCATTGCCTGTTGAACATGATTTAGTTTACCTAAAACAGATAATGAGTCGGGTGTTCTGATATCACACCCATCAGCTTCGAGTGCCAACATCAAGTTTGAGTAGATAGGCTTATTATCAACTATGACAGTATCACTACCGGCAAAGCCCTCCCCATCATCACTATCTCTAACTGAAAAGTGTCCCAGTTCAACTAATACTTCTCTTAAAGAGGCGTTAACTTTTACCTCTTTTTTAATTTTTTTGCCATTTATTGTGAAGTTGACAATCATGCGATGCCTCCTTTCTCAATAGCTTTCAAACATCTGTTGTATAAATCGGCAACTGCTGTTGCTAAAATATATTTTTTATAAGAGCCTTTGCCAGTTATATCATCTACAAAAGCGATATCATCTCCAACATGGATTGCAATATCTTCAGCTTTTACAACTCTTTGGCCACTGAGCTCTTTCTCTATCTCAGTTAATCTAACCACCCCACTTCCTTTAATGGCTGCAGCAATTCTCACATCGCGCACCTCTTTGGAAGAGATATCTGCTCCAAATGAGAGAGTTAGGGCAGCCAACGATTGGGCAGTAATTGCAAATCTTTCACTGGCAACAAATCTTCTTGGCTTATTTAAAATTATTGCCAATATTAGAGAACCATCAAAATGTTCTTTAAAACTGTGATACTCTCTGATTGGGATATTTTCTTCACTATAAGTGCCCTCTTGGGTGACGTTTCCTAGCACAAGACGTGCTTTTGCTGCAATGAGGGTGCTCATTAAGTATGAATCATCTCTACTTAGAGCTATATTCCCCCCAATTGTAGCTACACTTCTTTTTGGGCGAGAGTTCATAAACAACAAAGCCTCTTTTAGATATTGGGGAACATCCGATGAATCTAAAGCTTGTTGAAATGTAACTGTTGAACCAATTCTAACTACATCATCTTTTTTGCTTATTTCATTTAACTTCAAATCTTTTAAAGAGACAACTTTAGTGACTTTAACACTAGAACCTAGGCGCTGAATCTCTGTTCCGCCAGCAAGGAAGGCTGCTTTGTTTTGCCCTTTTTGAAGTTCAAGCAGAGCTTCTTCAGCTGATGATGACCTTATATATTCGGTTATCATAACTTCTCCTTTAGCTCCCTTTACGGAGCATATTGCTACTTATTAAGTTGGCTTTATTAAATATTTCATCTTCATCAAAGCCAACTAATCTCCTATTTTCAACAACAACTTTTCCATTCACAATGGTGTACTCAGCTGTGTGATCAGAGCCACAAAATATTAGAGATGCTACAGGATCAGATAACGCACCCCCATAATAGAGGTTGTGCACATCAAATAAGGCAGCATCAGCAGCCCACCCCTCTAACAGTTTTCCAACTTTGTTGTAGTTTAAGATTTTGGCCCCATTTACTGTTGCCATGGTGTAAGCTTCACTGGTTGTTAGAGCATCTGCCCCTTTTTCTACCCGCTGTAATAACAAAGCTTGGCGAACTTCCCCTAACATATCAGAAGAGTCGTTGGAAGCAGATCCATCTACTCCCAATCCCACGTTAATTCCCATTTCTAACATTTGATCAACTTTACAAATCCCTGAACCCAATCTCATATTTGATGAGGGGCAGTGAACTATATGAGATTTTGTCTCTTTGAGGATCTGAAGTTCTTCATCGTTGAAGTGAATTCCGTGAGCATAATAAACGTCTTCACCAATAAATTCACACTCTTGCATTAAGGCAACAGGTCGTTTGCCATACATCTCAATACAAAAATCGTTCTCATCTCTGGTTTCAGCTAAGTGGGTGTGTAGCCTAACCCCATATTTACGAGCTAAACGGGCACTGTCGCGCATTAACTCTTTAGTCACGCTAAAGGGACTACATGGGGCAAGGGCCACTTTTCTCATCGAAAACTCACTGCTATCGTGATATTTATTGATAATTCGTTCACTATCTTTAAGAATTTCATCGTGTGTTTGGACAACCGAATCGGGAGGAAGACCCCCATCCTTTTTACTTAGAGACATTGAGCCTCTGGTAGGAGAAAAGCGTATTCCTAACTTTTCTGCAGCTTCAAATTGTAAGCCAATTAAATCTTCATCTACACCTTGAGGAAAGATGTAGTGGTGATCAGTTGTTAAGGTACACCCTGTTTTTAACAGCTCCCCCATTGCCAAAAGGGAGGAGTAGTAAATAGCATCTGCATCTAAATGTTTCCAAACATCGTACAAAAAGCGTAACCAATCAAATAGCTCAACGTTTTGAACTGCAGGATGGTTACGCGTTAATGTTTGATAAAAGTGGTGGTGGGTATTTACAAGCCCTGGAACCATAACCAATTTAGAAGCATCAATAATTTTTGATTTTTTTTCTATTGGTAAAGTGGAGGTAGGGACAATCTTTTTGATTACATTCCCCTCGATGAAAACATCTACATTGCTAAGAGCCTCCTTAGTTGGGTCAGCTAATAGACGATAGACGTTCTTGACAACTAATTTATTCTCTTTCATCGTAGGTCCCCCCTTTATCTGGTCGGCCTTTTTTAATTATACACCACCATTAATGGTATTTCTACTTTTTACCCTCTAAAGCGTAAGGTAACATTGCATAAAACGCACTACAAATTTCTAGATCATCAATTCTGTTAACTTCGTTAGGAGCGTGTGCTTGATCTTCATCTCCAGGTCCAAATCCAATTGCTGGTATTTTGTGCCTTCCAGTTGTCGCAACTAAGTTAGTACTGAAAGTCCACTTATCAACAACTGGTTTTTTGTCAAAGAGTGCTTCATAAGCTTCAACCCCAGCTTGAACAAAGTAGTGATCTTCATCAATTTTCCATGTTGGGAAATAGAGTTCTTGTGAATACTCTTTTTGAGTCCATCCCAACTTCTCATATTGAGGCATCTCAGCAATGATATCTTCCTCTTTGTCTCCTGTTGCTTTAGAGATGTACTCTTTAACTTGTTTGATTGCAAAATTGGCATCTTCTCCCCAAGTTAAACGGCGATCTAAATAGAGCATTGCATGATCTGCTACTGCACATTGAGAGGGACCATGAACTTCCATTTGAGAAACTGTAATAGTCCCTTTTCCTAAGAAGTTATCCTCATCAGGAAGCAAATCTTCATTTAGTTGTTCCATTGCTAATGCAGCACGGGCTGCTTTGTAAGCAGCACTTACTCCCCTTTCAGGGGCACTACCGTGGGCACTAATTCCTTTAAGGAAGGTTCTAATTTCCATCCTTCCTCTGTGTCCTCTGTATAGGCGACAACTTGTGGGTTCAGTGGAGACTACTAAATCTGGTTTTAAATTCTCCTCTTCAATGAGGTATTTCCAACACATTCCATCACAATCCTCTTCCATAACTGTGAAAGTGAAATAGACTGTGTACTCTCCATCATATTTAAGATCTTTAAGGATTCGGCCAGCTGTAATCATAGCAGCAGCCCCCCCTTTCTGGTCGGCAGAACCTCTACCCATTACTAATCCATCTTTAATCTCACCACTAAAGGGGTCAAAGTTCCAGTTATCTAAGTTTCCAACTTCAACTGTGTCGACGTGGGCATCAAAGGCCAACTCTTTTGGTCCATTACCGATTTTAGCAACTACACTTCCTAGTCCATCAATTCTCACCTCGTCAAAACCTGCCTCTTCGCACATCTTAACAATTAGGCGACAAACATCTTCTTCTTTGCTGCTATAAGACTTTACCTTTACCATCTCTGATAAAAGCTTGGCATTATAATCTCTGTACTCAGCTGCTTTTTCCCTAATGATCTTCTCAATACCCATATTATCTGCTCCTTTCTATATTCGTCGCTATGCGACATATTATTTTAAAATTTTAGGGGGCAATAGTGTCAACTTTTGCCCATACTCTTTTAGCCTCTTCAGCTGCTTTGGCATAAATCTCTTTTACGTCAAATGGGAATTGCCTATTTTCCATCACCATTTTTCCATCAACCATCACCGACTCAACTGCGTTACTACTAATTCCCCAAACCACATGAGTTGCACCATTACCATCAACTAACGGAGTTGGAGAGTTGTAATCTAAAACAACCAAATCGGCTTTGTAGCCTTTTTCTATTCTTCCAAACTTCCCTTTAAAATAGAGTTCTAAAAGTTTGTTTCCACGAGCTAAAATTGAGACAAAGTCACTTGGCCACCAAGGGCCACCAATATCTTTATGTTTAAAGAAAGCTAACTTGATCTCCTCAAACATATTTCCACCACACCCGTCAGTTCCTAAAACTAAGTTGTCCACCTCTTTAATTAAATTGAAATAACCAACATTGTTGTTCATGTTGCTTCTTGGGTTGTGGGCTAAAAATGTTTTTCGCTCATTTAGTAGTTCAATCTCACCCTCATTTAAATAAAGACCGTGGACCAATAAACTTTTCTCATCCAATAGCCCAAATTGGTCAAGGCGTTGCATAATATCTTGATGATAAATGTGGTGTGAGTGAGCAACATCGTAACGATCTTCAGCTACATGAAGATGAAGACCTCTATTAGTAACTTCAACAGCCTCTCGAATTAGCTCCAATGCTTCGTTGGGGACGGTAAATGGGGCATGGCCCCCTATCATAGCCTCAACTAAGTAGTTTTTATCCTCTCTCTTTCTTTGATCAACGTATTTAGCAAAATCGATATTCTCTTGTACGCCACTACGAGCTTCACCCATTTTGGCGTTGCGATCGGTCACTTCGTAACAAGTCATTCCCCGAATACCAACCTCTTCCATCCCTTTTGCAATAGTCTCTAATGAACCACTAATAAATGAGGGAGAGGCATGGTGATCAATTGCACTAGTTGTACCAGCAGCAATTGCATCGATTGAACAAATTAAAGAGCTGTAGTAGATTGCTTTTTCATCTAAAGCACGATCAAGGCGCCACCACCACTCTTTAAGAACTTGAATAAAATCGTTTTGAGGACCTGAGCTGACCAACATTCCTCTAGAAAGACCTGAGTAGTAGTGGTGATGTGAACAGACGTTTCCTGGAATTATTGTTTTTCCACCAACATCGATAATTTTAGCTTCTGGATAAGAGACTGCCATGTTTTTACCAACATCAATGATCTTATCACCCTCTATAACTATATCGAGCCCATCACTTACAGTAACTGGTTCCATAGTTTGTAAAATGCGACCATTAGCAAGTATTGTTTGTTTCATAACTTCCCCCTTACTCACCAACTTCTGTTAAGAGGTAGGTGTGGTTAGTTAAAATCTCTTCAATTATTGAAGCCACCTCATCTGATTTAATGCCTTCTAAAGAGCCATCTGAGTTAACCCTACACTCTTTTATTTCCCCTTTAAGTCTCACAACAACAGCCCCATCTTCATCAACATAAAACCCACTATTTTTAGATGATTCAAAATCATCAACTCTGTTGAATAAAGTTAACTTATCTTTATAGGGGGCCCCTTCCCATGGACAGAAGGTTTCACAGTTGCCACACTCGTTACAAAAAGCATCTAAGTGGACTATTTGGAAAGGGTTGGCAAAGATATCGTCTCGATGGCGCATATCGATTGTTACGTTTGCTCTATTGGGACACACCTCAACACACTTATCACAAATGTAGTTACACTCTAAACACCTTTTTGCTTCAGTTTGGGCAAATACTTCAATCGAGCTTGTTAAAGGTGCTTTAGGAATATAGGTCCCTTTTTTCTCTCTGATCGAGGCAAAAAATTGATTCTCTAAAAACTCCAACTGATCATCAAAAGGCTCTTCAACTAAATCTAGTTCATCATCATGATGATGATCATCGTCATGAGGGTATTCATTTTCATAAGAGGCAAGTTCTTTATCTATAGCAGCTTCAACTGCTTGGTTTGCTGATGCAATACACCTAACAACAGTTGAAGGTCCAGTAACGGCATCACCTATTACATAAACATTCTCAACTTCACTTTCTAGGCTATGTTCATCAATAATAGCCCATCCTTTTTCGTTAATTGGAATCTTATATTTATTGAGTTGGACTTTATCAACACTCTCACCAATTGCTGTAATTAGGGTATCTACTTTTAATGTTATAAAATCATCGCTTTCAATTGGACGACGGCGGCCTGAAGAATCTAGTTCTCCTAAGACCATCTTCACACACTTAATATTGCCATTTGCATCAAGCTCTTTAGGTTGGGTTAAGAAGTGGAACGTTACTCCGTCGGTTTTTGCATTGCCATACTCTTCACGATCTGCAGGCATCTCTTTTTCGGATCTTCTGTAAACAACGCTCACCTCTTTTACACCATCAACTCTAATAGCTGCTCGTGCACTATCCATTGCAGTATTTCCACCACCAACAATAACTACCCTCTCACCTAAATCTAAACTTTTAGGATCTTCTCTAAATTGGGTTAAAAATGGGAGTGAGTGGCGTACTTTTTCTTGTGGTCCTTTTAGTTCTAAAACATTGTCTATCTCTGCACCTATGGCATAGAAGATATATTTAAAACCTTGTTTTTTGAGAGATTCAACATCCAACTTCTCTGTATCGACACCAAAGTTAAACTTAACTCCGTGTTGAGCAATAAAATCAATATCAGCTTGTAAAGCACTTACAGGAAATCTAAATTGGGGAATGACGTTACGGGTAATTCCACCAGCATCTTTCTCTTTTTCAAACACTGTCACATCAAAAGCTGAACGGGCTAAGAAATAAGCTGCACTTAATCCAGCAGGACCTGATCCTATAACAGCAGCTTTAACATCAACTGGTTCAACTTTTTCCCACGTCTTAACATATTCACTGAACCCTTGTTCTGCAGCTATTTTTTTCATCTCCCTAATTTGAACTGTCCCTTCGTAATCTAAACGGGTACAAGCAAACTGACACTGGTGATCACAGATGTAGCCGGTAAGATTAGGCAGAGCATTTGTTTCATAGATCACATCTAAAGCTTCACTGTAACGCCCTTGTCCAACTAAATGGATGTAATCAGGGACATTTTGATGAATTGGACAAGCTTGAACACATGGGGCAATGTAACAATCACTTAATGGTAGAGCTCCACTAACTTTAACCTCATCATCTCCTCTAAACTCTTTTTGTAAATACTCTTTATCTAAATTTTCTGTTGCGAGTTTAGTTAATTTAGCCTCATCAACTTCTTTAACAGACCAACTGTTACTTTGTTCTTCTAAAATAGTTGCTAACTCTTTTAATCTAATATAGCCACCCGGTTTTAATAAATCTGTGGCTAAAGTGATTGGCCTAATTCCTGTTTCAAACAACTCTAAGATTGTTGGTCCACTAGCTCCACCACTGTAGCTTATAGGAAAGCTCTGTTTAACATCTTTTAATAAGGCAGAGCCAACTAAACAAGTTAGAGGTAATAAAGAGCGGCCAGACATATACATCTCATCTTGAGGAAGGTTACCTTGATCGTTAACAGTTCCTAAAGTGTTAGTTAATTTAACACCAAAACCTAAATTCAACTCTTTAGCTAAAGCCAACAGACGCTCTAACATCTTAATAGCAACTGGGTACTGTAAATCGTTATCAAACGACTCTTGCTTTAAAGTAACATAATCAAAGCCTAAGGAATCTAAAGTTGAACGAACTTTGTCATAGCCTAAGAGAGTAGGATTTAACTTAACAAAAGTGTGAATCTTCTTCTCTTTTAACATGTAGGCACAAATTGCCTCAATTTCATCACTTGGACAGCCGTGCATTGTACTTAAAGTGACACTTTTACAAATCTTAGGATCTATTTGGCTAGTTAGTCCCTTTAAAGAATCAATTTTATCTTCCCACTCAGTTCCTTCTAAAAAACTCCCCTCTTTAATTAAGCTCTCTAGCTCATCTGCTATCTCATTAAATGAGGTGCTCTTAGAGGCATCAATCATTGAGTTGATAAAAGTTTGCATTTTTTCACTTTTGATCCCCTCAAAGTTATATCCAACAGACATGTTGAAAATAAAAGAGGGCTTTGTTGGATCTACATCAAACATAAGTTTATCCAACAAAGAGAGTAAAAAGTAGGCCTTAATATACTCATCTAGAGCTTTTGGGAGGGTGTACTCGGTAGACCACTCAATGTTGTAAGCCTCATCTTGGGCGTAGATACAAGGTTTTTCAATCTCTAATGTATCTAAAATTTGAACAGTTTTTAGTTCAATAAAACGGCCTCCCATCAAATAACTAGCCACAATGTTTTGGGCAAGTTGGGTGTGAGGTCCTGCTGCTGGTCCTAGTGGTGTTGCACACTCTTGTCCAAAAACTTCAATGCTATGTTCGGGATTTGGATAGAAAAATTGATCTTTATGAAGGCCAAAAATTGTTTCACTTTGACGATACTCGCTGAAGATGCGATCGACTAGGTTTCCAAAAGGAACGGGTCGCATAATGTCTCCCATTGGTTAGACTCCTTCGGATTGTAGATTTGGGCCCTTTAGGCTCCTCTTTCATTGTAAAACAGATTCACTCAAAGTCAATTATAAATGCAACATTTTGCAACAATGTTTGCCACTTTTGGCTTGTCGTGGTACTCTGAAGATATCATCTAAAATGGGGGAAATTTATGAAATTTAGTTATATTTGTAACGAGTGTAACAAAGAGTATAAAAGTGATGAGATTCTCTATACTTGTAGCAGTTGTGCATCAACTAATCAAAATAGCGGTGAGTTTCGTAAAGGAAATTTAAGAGTTGTCATAGATCCTAATTACCTAAAATCTTTAAAAGATAAAAAGGATTTGACCTACTTAGATTTCTTTCCCTACCAAATTAACAATGATGATCCTTTAGTGATTGGCCCTACCCCTATTGTAAGACCTCTAAATTTGGGTAAAAAGTACTCTTTAAACAATTTAAGTTTTAAATTGGATAGCCAACTAATATCGGGCTCTTTTAAAGATCGAGCTAGCCAACTTGTCGCTTTTCAAGCATTAAAGCACAACGTTAAATCTATTGCCCTAGCTTCAACAGGGAATGCAGGAGCTGGGATGAGTTGTTTAGGTGCTGCTTATAACTTAGATGTAATTTTATTTGTCCCTGAAAATGCCCCATTTAATAAGTTGATGCAAAGTGTCCTCTACGGAGCTACTGTAGTTCCAGTTAAAGGCTCTTACGATGATGCTTTTAATCTCTCTTTGTACTACACAGAAAAGTATGGGGGAATTAATAGAAATACAGGGTACAACCCAATGACTGTTGAAGGAAAAAAATCAATTTCTATAGAATTATACCTACAACTTAAAGAGAATATGCCTGATGTAATTTATGTCCCTGTTGGAGATGGTTCAATTTACAGTGGAGTTGTCAAAGGGCTCTTTGATTTACAAAAAGGGGGATTTATAGAAAAAATACCTTACGTTGTTTGTGCCCAATCTCAATTAAGTGATGCTATCAGTAAAGCTTTTGAAACTAACAACTACTTAAATGTTGAAGCAACTACACGAGCTGATTCAATAAGTGTCAGCTCTCCTGCCAATGGTAGGATGGCTGTCTCTTACATAAAAGAGAGTAACAGTTGGGCAACTGTAGTTTCAGATAAAGAGATTTTAGACTCTCAGTTGGAGTTGGCAAAACAAAGCGGGATTTTAATTGAACCTGCTGCAGCTTGTGCATGGGCTGCAGCTAAAAAGGATAAAGAGTATTTAGTTGATCAATTTGGACAAGAGGCAAATATTTTAGTACTTTTAACTGGCAATGGATTAAAAGATATGGCCGTTTTTGATAATGTAATAAAAAAGCCAAAGGCTATTGAAAACTCTAAAGAGGGTGTAGATAAACTTTTTGGCACTATGGTATAATTTAAAATCAGGAGTTTTAGATGAAAAATATTCTTATTGGTGTAGCAATTGGGTTTGTCCCAATGTTGATTATCCTCTTAGTTCAGCTAGTTAAAAAAGCTAACCTTAGAAAAGATCATAAAGTAGAAGTTGCCCGCTTAAAAGAGATGCTAACAGATCGGATGGACCTTGAAAGTGAGGGACTTGGAAAGTTAAAAGTTCAACTTGAAGAGTTAAAGGCCCAAAATGAGAATTTAAGAATTAGCTTAAGAACTTACTCTCAAAAACCTGGAAGAAAAGAGGTAGCACGATTACACGTCTACCAACAAGCTGCTGATCGTTTAACAGTCAACAGCCCCGGTTTCGGTGCTGCATGGCAAGCAGCTTTAAAAGAGAGCGAACAAGAGTTTGAAAAATCCTTCTTAGGCTTTCATCCCTTTGTTAGAAAGGTTATCCCCCTTAAAAACTCCGAAGTGAGCATTGTAGGTACTGTAGAAGAGAGTGACGACTAGTCATCCTCATAAAGTTCATAAACTATATCCCAAGCTTCACTATCACCCTCTCTGAGGCGTCCTAGAAGTTGGTAGTGGTACAATAAAAGCTCTTTTTGTTTTGCCACTACCTCTAAAGGTTTTAAATCTTTTACCCCACTGAGTTGGGGATCCTTTTTATCTAAAGAGTCGAGTCTTTTAAATTCTTTAACTAAGTCTTCATTTTTCCACTTTAAGAAATCGGGGGCATCTAAAATTAAGATTGGATCGTAGTTGTACCCTTTAAGAATTCCTAAGGTTTGTTCAATCTTTTCATCACTACTGTCGATAGGCAATTGTTCCAATTTTTTATTGAGCTCTTGCACATCAGCCCTCCTTATAGACTATAATTAGTTTCATCATACCACACTATTTACTTCGAGGTTAAAGATGGAGATAAAAAAAGAGATTTTAAGTTTTGAAGATCAATTAATAAATCTTAGAAGAGAGTTTCACAAAATCCCTGAATTGGGTTTTGAAGAGTTTAAGACTCAACAAAAGATTATCGAATATTTAGAGAGTATAAATTTAAAACCTCAAAAATGTGCAAAAACTGGGGTTGTTGTAACAATTGAGGGAGCCTCAAAAGGAAAAGTAGTAGCCTTACGTGCCGATATTGATGCTCTACAGGTAAAAGAAGAGACAAACTTACCCTTTAGTTCAACACATGAGAATTTAATGCATGCATGTGGACACGATGGGCACATTGCAATCTCTTTAATAGCTGCTAAATATTTTGCCCTAAATAAAGATAAGTTTAATGGCACTGTAAAAATAATTTTTCAACCAAATGAGGAGAACGCTGGAGCCTATTTGATGATTGAACAAGGGGTGTTAGAAAACCCCAAAGTTGATGCAATTTTTGCCCTCCATCTTTGGGCAGAATTGGATAGTGGATTTATAGATATAGTAGATGGTCCTCAAATGGCAGGTGCTTACGATTTTACCATTGAGGTAAAAGGATCTGGTGGGCATGCTGGATTTCCTTATAAAGCAATTGATCCAATTATGGCAGCAACAAGTATTATTCAAAATGTGCAAGTTATCCAAACTAGAGAAAAAGATGCTTTAAATCCTGCTATTGTGATGTTTACCAAATTAGAAAGTGGCACTAGTCAAAATATAATCAGCGACAAAGCTATTTTAAGAGGAACTATTAGATACCTTTATGAAGATGCAAAACCTTTAATCGACTCTTTTAAAAGAGTTGTCACTAAAATTAGTGAAGCTCATCGTACTAAAGTTGATATCGAACTTACTTTAGGAAATAATTTACTTTCCAACGATCCTAAAATGGCATCTTTGATGCGCTCATCAGCTGTTAAAACTTTAGGAGACTCATTATTTGTTCAACAAAATATAAGAACAATGGCTGGAGAAGATTTTAGTGAGTTTTTAAGAGAAGTTCCTGGTTCTTTTGCATTTGTGGGTGCTCGAAGTGAAAAAGCAAAATCAACCTACCCTCACCATCATAGTAAATTTACAATTGATGAGGGGGTTTTAAAAATTGGCTCTGAATTGTTAGTTCGTAGTGCTTTAGATTTTCTTAAATCTCATTAGAGTTTATAAAAGTAACTTTTCCATCAAAATGATCCACTGGCCCATATTTACTCTTATCTACTGAGTAGATTAAATCTTTGATGGCGAAGTATTTTTTCTCAGGGTGATACTTTAAAAGATCTTCTAAAGCAGCTTTCACACAATAATCTCCAGCTAGACCTAAAACATAAACTTCATCACCTAAAACCTTATCAATATCTCTTCCACCAACAAAGGGGCTAAACTCTTCAATACCTTTCTCTTTCCCTTTTTCAATAAGGATATCACCATTTTTAATGGTTAGAGCAATTTCACCACCAAAAGTTCCCTTTACACAGTGGGGTGGAAAGTCACTAAAAGAGATATGATTTTCAGGATGCGCATCTGCTGTAAAGATAACTTGGTCAAATTTATCTCTGATGGCATCGACCTCTTTAACAAAGTTCTCATCAGCTGTGTCTACAGCCAATGCTCCCCCTTTAAGAAAGTCGTTTTGTACATCGACTATAATTAATGTTTTTTTCATATGATTATTATCGAAAAAGTTGCAACAAATTTCAAGGGTTGAGCAATAATCAACTAATAGTGAAGTCCCATCCCAATGGTTAAGACAAATTCAATGTCACTAAAGCCAATATCGCCTTTGATGTGGCTGACAATATCGTCAAAGTTAAACCCTAAGGAGGCTCTGATTGGATAGGAAGGATACCTTCTAACAATCCCATACCCTTCAAAGCCAATTGTTTTGAAAACAATCAAATCCTCTTTAGTGATATCATTTGTCGTATCACCAGATTTTGTAACAACAGCAACATCGCTAAAGATGTTTACAAATCCATCGGCAAATTTACCCAATTTGATAAACAAAAGTGTTGCATCTAAGTTAAAAACAGCACCTAATTTGTGTTCTTCCTCTTTACCCACCCTATTATAATAGTTACGATCTAAAATCCCTCTTACTAAACTAACAACATTTTTTGTCCCATTGGGCATAAAAGCTGGAAAATTAGTATTAGGATAGTGGTCAAAGGAGGGAATCGAGGAGTAGAAAGCTAAAGCTCTTCCACTTAGCTGAAACCTCTCCCCTGTTTTTAGAAACCCTGTAAAGTCTAAATAAGAGTACCAGTTAAAGTGCTCTTTATTAAATTTGTCTGTATCAAAAAGTAGATAATCGAACGTTCCTCCTAAGGTCCACTTTGCCCCATGGCGTAAGTTCCCTCTCCAGTTAATTGCACCAGAGGAGAATGTTTGAGTTGTTGATAACATAGGAACATGCTCTAAATTACTCTCAGAGGTGTAGTTGTCCCTTATAGAGAACTCAAAGGAGGGGATATAGGAGATTGAAAATGGGAGTTTGAAGGTAAGAGATGTTCCAATAGAGTAAGTGTTGTCGTAAAACTCTTGATTTTTCATTTTAAAGTAGTTATCACTACCAATCCAAAACCCAAATGGTATATTAAATACTTTTTCCCCAACTAAATTTAATTTAGTTGTAGATCTAAAATACTCGTGGGGAAATCTGACATAAAATGTATTGCTTAAAGTGTATCTGCTGTCATTTATCTTTATAGGACTTATTGAAGTGTAGAAAGAGCCATCTAATGCATACCAAGGAGACTCATCATTACTCTTTCTTATTTGAATTGTGGGTCTGACAGTTAAATTAGAATTAAAAAAGGGTAAGTTTGACCACGTAAAACTTGCAGTTAAATTCTTATGAGTTTTATCCTCATAAGTGAGATTAAACCTTAAAGTAGAGCGATCTAGTTTGATATTTTTCCAGTCTATACTACCTTTCCACTCGAAGTTATCAATTTCTTTCCCATGTTGTTCTGCACTAGCTATAAAGTTCAAATTGAGGCTACTAGGGCCAAAGGGAATATTAGTAACAGCAAGTTCAGTGTCCCAATCATAATCGCTCCAACTGCTATCAATTTGAGTTGCATTGATGAAAAAGTATAAATCAGAAAAAGAGCCTAACAAGTTAGTGTCGTATGCTTTAACTCCCAATCTAAAGCCATAGTTTGAATCATATTTGGGATATGGGATAGCTAAAAAAGTAAAAGCATCTTTAATGTAGAAGTTAACTTGATAAAAGAAAGTATCATCTTCATACCTAATTGGTTCATAAGTATAAGAGATCTCTTCGAAAATTCTTTTATTATTTAAAATTCGTTTTTTATCTTCTAACTCTTTTTCTAAATCTGCTACAGATTTAAAAACTGGCTCTCCTCCACTAGGTGAGATGAAACTTTTAATTTTACCCACATTACTTGAGCCTTTAACTTCAATGTTGTACGAATCGATAACGTGGTAGGAGGCTTGCTCATCTGATGCAGATAGAAAAAAAGGAATTAAGAGTGTGAGAAATATTATTATGATTAAAGACTTTTTCAAAATCTTGTGTTACTCCAAGTATACTATTTATATATAATAACTAAACAAAGTTAACCTTGTTACAAAGTAATCTAATTTAAGTAGATGGCTAGTGTCTACCCATGTTCGCAATTTCATATTGCTTTAGTCATGAGAAACTTTCCATTCTATGCAGTTTCCTTTAGTTTAATCCTTTGTTCAGTTAGAGCCTGAACACTTATGTATGATCTATTAG
>Ga0265293_10000768_pt1 | contig 73703 bp, 69 predicted proteins | sample Munlanlewell138R_FD_192505 | JGI IMG/M metagenome (GOLD analysis project Ga0265293, IMG submission 192505) | Leachate microbial communities from a municipal landfill in Southern Ontario, Canada - Leachate well 138R | ecosystem: Engineered > Solid waste > Landfill > Unclassified | place: Canada... | reverse complement strand
ATTCAAGCCGAAAATGCCATTATCCCATGTCTTTTAATGGTTATGATTGGCTTAAGTCTTTATTTTAAAAAGAAAAGAGATTATTGGTTAATATTAGCAGCGATCTTTGCCGGATTGGCAACTTTGTTTAAGCTCACCGGTGTCGTTTGCTATCTTTTTGTCTTCTTAGCTTTATTAACTAAATATAAAAAAATAAATAAAGATTTTTGGAAAGATTTTTCTTTTTTTTTAGCTGTCAGTTTACCTATTAGTTTTCTTTTTGTTATTTATGGTTCGGTCTATGGACTAGGAAATTTTATAAATATTTTATTTTCCAATACTAATAGATTTTATGGTATTGGTTCAAATTTATTACTTGAGTTAATTCAAGGTCAAAGGTTGACTCATCATAAATTTCTTCCAGAAGTGTGGATTATTAGTGGTTGGTTGGTGTCTTTAGCTTACTTAGTTAAAAAACCAAAAAAAATAAAAGAAACTCTTCCTATCCTAGCTCTTCTTTCTTATTTAATTGTCTATATTTTATTTGGCAGTCAGCCATATGGTTGGTATACCTTTCCATTTTGGCCACTCTTAATCATAATCCTATCTCGATTCTTAAGTTTAGGCTTTACTAAATCAAAAAACCTCGTTTCTGTTTTCTTATTTTCAATCATGATTCTTGGGGCTAATATTGCCAGATTAATTAATGTTTTTGAATTTCAAACATATGCTAATTTTTGGCGAATAGGAGTTTCTGGAATTTTATTTATTCTTATTTCTCTAGGTATTTTAAAACTTAAGTCTAAGATTTTAATTAAGCTTTTATTACTATTCCTTTGGGCAGCTGCTATCTATACCAATTTAAAATATTTAAACAATATTAATATCGCTTTTTGGTGGGAAAATTTATCTTAATCTATTGTTTTGTATATTAAAAATTGTGCTCTTCCATCAGGGTTTTTAATTGTTGTTAATAATTCTAAATTTTCATTAGCCTTACTACCTTCTTTGGGATTATAAATAGAGACTATATATAAGCTTTTGCCCTCTATTGTTTCTTGATTCCAATCGACATTTTTAATCCAATATTTCCCAATTTTACTTAACTTATCATCTCTTTCTTGCATTTCTTTTGCGTTAAAAGCACCAAAGTAGCCAAAATAGAGTCTTGGTAGCCCGATATACTGACCATTTATTCCAAACCTTGGCTCAATCACTATTTTTTCATAATCATTTACCAAAGGCTTTATATACATCCAAGCTTGTTTATAACCATGTTGAAAATTGTCTCCGGAATTTTTCGGGAAATGAATGTAATAAGCCACTCCAAAAAATAAGAAATTAATTAATATAAAAATAGATAATATTTTAGATAATTTTTTATTATTTTTAATTAAAACTAGAAAACCACCAGCCATTATTAATATAGTTGGAATTATAAAAGCCAAATTTCTTACCGCCGCTACTTCACCAATTGTCAAAGAGGGTACTACTGGACACAAGAGCCACCACATCACTACCCAAGAAGTATATTTACCAAATATCTTCTTCATATTAAACGAACCGATTACTAAAAGGGGTAAAGTAAATAATAAAAACCAACCAAAATTAAGTGGTTCATTTTTAGAAAACATTTCCATCCCTCTGGTAAATAAAATATCTAAACTAAAATGATCAAAATATCTATAAACTGGATCTACTATCACTGTTAAAATCTTTTTTGGTAATAAATCATTAGTAGTGTTTAAATAATTTTCTATAGAAATCCCCTTGTACCAAATTTGTGAAGAAGCCCTATTGTAAGGGTCTTTCATTTGAACATTTAAAAAATCCCATCCAATCGGTATTATTACTAGTAAAGTTGTTATCCATAACAACCACCATTTTCTTAATTTAATTTGTTTACGACATAACCACGGTAAAACTACTATTAATAGTGGTACTAATCCTTTTTGAGTATGGTAAGCCCAAATAGAAAAACCCAAAAATATTCCAGATATTAATAAATAAAACTGTTTCTGTTTTTCTCTAAATAAAAACATCAAATAAACTCCTAACAAGACTAAAGTTGAGGCTAAATTAGCTTCATAACTAATTCTGGAAACAAAAATATTTTTAGGGTTTATTGTTAGTAATAAAGCTGCCAATAAAGCTAATTTTTCTCCACCTAAAAATTTAGCCAATAAGGCAATTATTAAAATGGCTACTAAACTTGATACCACTGACAGCATTCTTACTCCGTATTCATTATTTCCAAAAACAAAATTAAAAGGAATATTTAAATAAGCATAAAGGGGTGCTTTGTAATCTCTATGCGAGATAAAAGATAAAGGTAACCAAATTCCATATTCATCCCTCCCTGTCATTCTTACTGAATAACTATCATAAGCAATAGATATTTCATCATTACCTAAATGTGGTGGATTTTTATCTAAATTAATTATCCTTAATGTTGCTGCTAATACTAATATTAATGTCAAAAAAATCCAAAAATATTTTTTAATCATCTTAGTAGTAAATCTATTAAAAATAAAATATACCAATAAATATAGTAACTCTTAAAAAGTTTGCTTTTAAAGCCCAAATATAACCAATAAACCACTACTGGTAATGTTAAGTATATTGCCATTACACTGTCTCCTAATACTCTTAAAGATGAGCTTATTATTACCAACAAAAACCACCAAATCATAAAATAATTTTTATTTTTACTTTGGAAAAAATGAATAATACCAGCCACCATTAAAGATAGTCCTGAAAAACCTATCATTTTGACCCAAAAAATCGGTGATAATGTTTTAAAAATTGAACTTACCCAAGAAAAAATAATTAGATACGAGCTATAAAAGAATTTTCTCAAAAAATATGTCAACCATAATCCCTCTTGTTTATATCTAATTATCGATTCTCCTATTCCAGGATACTTTAAGAAAGATTGCTCTAAATCGAAATTAATTTTCCAACTAGTGACATCAAAATATAAAAGTCGATTTAAATACAAATTTACTAGAATCAAAACTAAAAATACCCACCAACTAACCTTGTTTTTAAATTTAACTATCAAAAACCATAAAGCTAACATTATTAAGGCAATTTCCCAAGGGACACTTAACACTTTTACTAAAAAAGGCGATATTAATAATACTATTAAAACTTTTATTACCTCAATTTTTTTTGGCATTTTTTTTAACCATCAAATATGAAACTCGACCATATATAAGTATATTCACTAATGATAGTAATCTAGGTACAAGTTGATGGTTCCAATTAAAAATAATTTTTATTCCATCTAATTGTTGTGGCACTGAAAAAACATAAAACATACTTAAAAAATAAATAACCGATAAGATAATAAAATATTTAAAAAAACTTTTTTTATATATTGAATAAAACAATAAAGCCATAATTGCTAAGAAAGAATATCTCTCATGCATTCCCGTCATAAATAACCAATTACCAAAACCAGCAATAAATATAGCTGCAAAAATACTTTCTATTTTTTTACTTTCAACCGCTTTAAATGATAATAATGTTGTTATCGCAAATAAAATTGCTCCCCAATTTTTAGCGCTCAACATTAAATATTTAGCTGTATCAAAACCTATTACTGATGGGAAAGGATAAAATATATACCAAAAATTAAAAGCATTAAGAGTTATTAGTCCTTCATTTGTAGTTAATCTTTTTGGCAATTCCATAAAAGTAAAAGTTAAAAGATTGTGATCAGTAAACCAAGATATTGTCCAAAAACTAAAGATTAGCCCTATTAAACCTCCTAAAATCAATTTTTTTAAAGGTATCTTTCTCTTGTACCAAATGAACAAAAAAAGCGGTAACAATAAAATACAATTTGGTTTTAAATTACCAGCAATGGCAAAAAAGAGAGGTGATAATATTGGATATTTTTTTGAAGCTAATAAAATAAAAGCAATTATAAAAAATAAAAAAGATAATTGGTCTGATTGTCCCCAAATAGAAGATAAGTACCAAGAAAAAGGTAATAAAAGATAAGCAAACACATATTTTTTCCAATTAACATTATTCTTTTTACAGATATAAAAAATTATTCCAGCAATAAAAATGTCAGCCAATATCATAATTTGTTTAATTACCACCATTGTTCCTAATAAAAAATTAGTTGTTTCAAATCTAGCTTGACCAAACCATTTAATAAAATCAAAGAACCATAAAAATTTTGTTGGAGCCAATCTATTTAAGGCAATAAAATTTCCCATCCATGACATTATGTACATTAAAAAGCTATGTATTTTATAAGCCCAAAAATACAATAGACTAATTAATGGGGGATGATTTGGCCAAATACAACCCCATACATTCCACTCATATAAACCTTTTGGGCCATTGTTTAAATACATCCACTTTCCCCATTCGGATTGAATCCTTAAGTCACTATGTGGATCCAAAAAAGACAAGTAAAATCTAAAACCCACTGCTATTACCAATATTAAGACGATCAACCAATTCTTTTTTAAGAAAAGCTTCATGTCAAAATTATATCCCAATAATACAATAAAAAATATTGCTTATTTTCTCTCTTTTAACATTAAATAGGTAACCCTTATATAAAGGATTACATTTACAAAAGACAATATTCTAGCCGTCAAAAAGTTATCAAACTCTACTATTTTTTTTATTTCAAGAACTATTTGCCAAGGTGAATAGGCAATAAATAAATTTAAAGTATAGATAGTTGACATAATTAAAAAATATTTAAAGTATTTTCTTTTATATATTGAAACTAAAAATAAAGGAATTATGGCCAAAAAAGCATATCGATCATGCATTCCTGTCATAAACATATAACTTCCCAAACCAGCAATAAACATAGCTGCAAAAATAGTTTCTAATCTATCCTTTTTAATTACTTTTAAACTTAAAATTGATGTCACTAAAATCATAAACCAACCCCAATATTTTGCAGATAATATCCAATAGAAATTGGTGTCTAACACATAAGGTTTTTGATATGGGAAAAATATATACCAAAAATTAAAAGCATTGTAGTTTATTAATCCATCACTAGTTGACATTCTTTTAACTAAAATAGTAAAAGCATAAATAAAAACATTTTGATCGGTAAACCAAGATATTGTCCAAAAAGTAAAAATTATTGCCACTATCCCTCCTAAAATTAATTTTTTAAAAGAGTGTTTTTGTTTATACCAAACATATAAAAAAATTGGCAACAATAATACACAATTAGGTTTTAGATTAGCTGCAATCACATAAAGAAGAGGTGATAACCCACTATATTTTTTCGAAATTAATAAAATAAAAGCAACTATTAAAAAAACAAAAGATAATTGGTCTGATTGTCCCCAAGATGACGATAAAAACCAAGAAAATGGTAATAATAAATATATTAAAACTGGGCCTTTCCAATTTACTTTTACCTTTTTACATACCCAATAAATTACTCCACCAATTGCTAAATCAGCCCAAATCATAAATTGTTTTAAAATTACAATGATTCCTGACAAATATGAACTCTCTCCATATAAATCTTGACCAAACCATTTAGCAAAATCAAATAACCATAAAAATTTTGTTGGTGCTAATCTGTGTAAAGCAATAAAATTTCCCAAACTCGATAAAAACCACATCAATTTACTATGAAGTGGGTAGATTATAAAATATAAAGCACTAATTAACGGTGGATGATTTGGGTAACCTTTTCCCCAAAGATCCCAATTATAAAATCCTTTCAGTGTACCTTTTAAACTGATTTGCCTACCCCAACCCAATTGCATCAATAAATCCTCATGAGCTGTTAAAACTGACAATCTAAGTCTTAATAAAACAGCCAACAATAAAATTATCACCACTATCCAATTTTTTTTCAAAAACTGTTTCATGAGGAAATTATACATGATTATTAAAAGCTAAATTTATTTTAAACTTAGGTGTAAAATTCAATATGGATATTAAATTAAGTATTATTATAGTTAGCTGGAATACCGCCGAAATTACCGAAAAATGTGTCAAAACTATTAATCAATACCTTCCAAAATCTGAAATAATTGTTGTTGATAATGGATCAACTGATAACACTGTTAAGATTTTATCCCAAATTAAAAATGTCAAAATAATAGAAAATAATGCTAATTTAGGTTTTGCTAAAGCCAATAATATTGGTTTAAAAGAAGCTACTTCTGAATATATTGTTTTTATGAATTCTGATATTGAACTTTTAGATTCAACTATTTTAGACATGGTCCATTATCTAAAAAACAATTCTCATATTGGTATTATTGGCCCTAAATTTTTAAATCCAGACCTTACCCCTCAAGCTTCTGTTTTCCCTCCTCAAACCGCCATAAATGCTTTTAAGGAATTCTGGTTAAAACAAAAAGCCTTTTCAAAATATATCCCTCAAAGTAATCAACCTCTTAAAGTTTCTTTCATTTCTGGTGGTTGTTTAGCCGTTAAAAAAGATTTTTTCAAATCCATTGGTAGTTGGAATGAAAAATACTTTTTCTATTTTGAAGATATGGATCTTTGTCGTCAAGTCAACCGTAGTGGTAAAGATGTTTTCTTTTATCCTTTATCTAAAGTAATTCATCGCCATGGTGCTAGTGGTAAAAATTTAGCCTCAACTCAAAATCAATGGCGTCGACTTATTCCTAGTAGTAAAAAATTTCACGGTCTATTTAAACATTACTTAATTAACTTTATTATTTGGTCTGGTCAAAAATGGCAAAAATTAACCACCCTAAAATATGAAACTAAATAAATTAATTTTAATTTTTATAATTTTACTTGGCTTTTTACTTAGGATTGTTTCCATTAACCAATACCCACCCAGTCTCAATTGGGATGAAATATCTCATGGCTACAATGCTTATTCAATTCTAAAAACTGGTAAGGATGAATGGGGGATTAGTTTCCCTACAATTTTTAGAGCCTATGGTGACTATAAATTACCCTTATATATTTATCTGACTGTTCCCTTTGTTGCTATTTTTGGGTTAAATGCAATTTCTGTCAAATTTGTTTCTATCCTTTCAGGTACATTTTTAGCTTTAATAATTTACTTAATTATTAAAAAGATATTTCCTAAAAATAATGTATTATCCCTAATTGGAGCTGCTTTAATCGCTTTTTCACCAACTACAATTTTTCTATCTCGAATTGCCTTGGAGGCCAATCTTTTCCTTTTTTTATTTTCTCTTAGTATTTATTTTTTAATAACTAAAAAATATAGCCTGAGTAGTTTTGTCTACGCTTTAAGTTTATTAACTTACAATAGTAGCCGAGTTTTACTTCCTTTTTATCTTGCTCTTTTAATTTTTCTCATTATTAAAAATAAATATAAATTATCTCTCAATTGGTTTAAATTTATCCCTTTTTTAGCCATTATTTCTCTAGTTGCTTTTCAAATGTTGGATCAATCAGGTCAAGCTCGTTACCAATGGGTCTCTCTTCTTGATCAAGGTTCTATCAACCAAATTAATGAACTCCGGCAAATTTATCCTCGAGTAATTATTAATAAATTAACCTTTTTCACCTTTTATTCCTTCAAAAATTATATTTCATTTTTCAATCCTCAATATTTATTTTTTAATGGTGCTTCAAATTATCAATTTTCGATCCCTAACTTCTTTTTATTTTCTCCATTTTTACTTCCATTTTTACTCCTAGGTTTAATTAGACTATTTAAAGGAATAAAAACTAATAATAATTATTTAATTCTATTGTTTTGGTTAATTATTTCTCCACTTCCATCAGCTATTACTCGAGATGCTCCTCATATTTTAAGAGGTATTACTTTTTTACCCATCATTGTCATTTTAATTACTTTAGGTTTTTCTAATTTTAATAAAACTATTACTAAATTATTAACTATTTATTTAATATTAGTTCTAGTTGTTGGCCAATTCCTATTTTGGAACAAATATAAAGAATATTCGAAAAATTATTCCCAATCTTGGCAATATGCTTATAAACAAAGTGTTGATTATATTAAAGACAATTATTCCCAATATAATCAGATAATTTTTACTAAAAAATATGGTGAAGCTCATGAGTTTATTCTTTTTTATTATCCTATTGACCCCAATTCTTATCACATTGATAATCAAAAAAACTGGGATTATCATGCTACTTGGTATTGGGTTAATGCTTTTGATAAGTTTAAATTTATTAACGATTGGGAAATAAAAGATTTTACTCAAAATATAGATAAAAATTTAAAGACTCTTTTGATTACTTCTCCTAACAATTACAATGAAGACAGTACTAGTTTAATTAAAACTATTAATTTTTTAGACCAAACACCAGCTTTCCAGATTTTAGAAATTAAAACATGAGTTTTAAAAAAATATTTATACTATTAATACTAATCTCTCCATTTTTTTGGTGGCAATTTTTAAACAATCAAAATCAGATTTTATCTAATTATTCCAAAATCCCAAATTTTTTTGGAAATAAAATCTCTTCTATCACTAACAATGATCAATATAGTGAAGAATTTCGTTGGAATAATACCATCAATACTCCATCTATTATCGCTAAAAAAGTTTATTATCAAACCCAATCACTTTTAAGTGAAGGAGTTAAATATGTTAATAATTTAAATCCTCGTTTTTATTTTCAATCAGGGAGTGGTCAAACAGATTCTCCTCCTCAAGTTGAACCAATTGCTATTTTTCTCTTACCCATTTCTTTTATTGGCATTTTTAAGCTAATTAAAAAATTTAAATTTAAAATTTTACTTATTGCCTTAGCTTCTTGTCTTTTAGCTTTCATGACTGGACAGATTAGCTTTTATTTTCTTTTTCCTACTGCCTTGTTTTATCTCTATGCCGCTGCTTATGAAATTTTTTCTTGGAAATTAAAATATCAAAAAATATTTCTTTCTCTTTTAATCATTTATAGTCTTTTTCTTTTTTTAAGAGTAAATTTTATTTTTAATTTATGAAAAAAAGCATCTTATTAATTTTATTTTTAGTTGCCAGCTTATTTAGGTTTTGGCAACTTACTAAATATCCAGTCAGTCTTTCCATGGACGAAGTAGCTATTGGTTACAATGCCTATTCCATTCTTCATACTAGCAAAGATGAATGGGGAGAAACTTTACCCTTGGCCTTTAGATCAGCTGGAGACTATAAACCACCAGTTAATGTCTATCTTACTGTTCCTTCTGTTGCTATTTTTGGTCTCACTGAATTTGCCACCAGACTTCCTTCAGCTCTATTAGGGTCACTTAGTATTGTTTTTCTAGTTTTACTCTTACTTAAATTAAAAGTTAATCCTAAGGCTGCTTATTTAACTGGTTTTTGGTTATGCGTTTTACCGTGGCATATTCATTTTTCTCGAGCTAGTTTTGAAGCCATTACTGCCTTATTCTTTTTAATTACTGGCACTTATTTTTTTATTAGTTGGGTTGAAAAAAAGAAACAACTATTCTTACTTCTTTCTATTATTTCATTTAGTTTATCTGTTTGGGCTTACCATGCCGAAAGAGTTTTTGTCCCTATCTTTGTTCTTGGTTTAATTTTTCTCTATCGTCGTCAAATTAAGTTTAAAAAAATTAAAAACCAACTTCCATTAGCAATTATAGTTTTAGCAATTTTTGCTATCCCTTTTATCAAATTAACCTTTTTTACTCCAGCAATTATTACTCGGGCTTCAGCAACCTCAATTTTAAAAGAAGTTGGACTTAATAATAGTCTTCACCATGGCAGTTATTTAAATATTCAAGATTTTATTTTTAATAATGATACTTATATAGTATTTCGCCATTGGTTGGGTAAATATCTTAATTATTTTGACTTTGGATTTATTTTTTCAAATGGTATGAAGTTCACTAAACCAGGTTATCCAGATCTAGGTTTACTTTATCTAGTTGATATCCCTATATTTATTTTAGGAATTTGGTTTTTATTAAAAAATAAAAACTCTTTATTCAAAAAATTAGTTCTTTTTTGGTTTTTACTTGGTCCATTTCCAGCTTCATTTGCTATGAACGAACAACATTCACTTAGGTCTTTAATTTGGCTCCCTGCCTTTGCTTTTATTATTGCCAGTGGTTTTGAACAAATTTTAAAATTTAAAAGAAAAAAAATATTTTTAATAACTTACTACATTGCTCTGTCCATAAATATTATTTATTTTATTTTCATATATACTAGCCAATTCCCTAAAGATTTTTCTGAATACTGGCAATATGGATATAAAGAAATTGCTCAATACTCTTGCGTCAATAAAGATAAATATGACGAGATTATTATTTCGGATACCTTTGGTAGTGATGGCCCTCTTAATACTGGTCTACCTTATCTTTATATCTTATTTTATTGTCAATCAGATCCAAAAAGTTTTTATCAAACAAAAACTATTAATAAATTTAATTTCCATCAAATTAGTTGGCGCACAGATTCACTTAAACCCAATCGACTTATTATCACTTCACCTTGGGATGTTTTAGATAGTAAAATATCAGAAGATCAAATTATTAAAAAGATTAACTTTTTAAACCAAAAAACTGGGTTCTTATTTATTACTACTAATAAAACAGATGTCATTAAAGAATAAAACTACCATTTTCCTTATTATTATCTTTATTTTTAGTTTTTCTCTTAGATTTTTTAAATCATCAGTTTATCCACCTCTTCTTTGGGACGAAGCTGCCCTAGGTTACAATGCTTATTCTATTTTGGAAACGGCTAAAGATGAATATGGTCAAACTTTACCTCTTATCTTTAAATCCTTTGGAGATTATAAACCTGGAGTATATGTTTATCTTTGTCTTCCTTTTGTAAAATTATTTGGTTTAAATGAATTATCAGTTAGGCTTCCATCAATTATATTAGGTTCATTAATTCCTATTTTACTTTTTCTTCTCATTAAACAAATTGATCCAAAATCACACAAAACCGCCATTATTGCTGCTCTCATTGCTACCTTCAACCCATATAATATTCATCTTAGTAGGGGAGCTTGGGAGACTAATATTCTCACCTTTGAATTAATTTTAGCTTCTTATTTTTTCTTTAAAGCTATCAAAACATCCAAAATTCCCTATTATTTGCTCTCTAGTTTAATTTTTGGTCTTTCTTTATTTACCTATCAAGCAGGTAAAATGATCAGTCTTTTTTTAATTATTATTTTGTTTTTAATCAATTTCAAAAAAATAAACTTCAAAAAATTATCTTTTAGTTTTATTTTTCCTTTAGCTTTATTTTCTCTTCCTATTATTTACGGCTTATTTTTTAATAGTAATGCTAATAGATTAAAAGTGGTTAGTCTCTTTTCCTATCCTCGTTCAACCGAAGAAACTCAAACCATTATTTCCGAAACCAACTCAAACGATTATAAAATATTCCACAATCAATCAATTTTCTTTATTAGAAATTTTACTACTCGTTATTTTAATCATTTTTCGCCCCAGTTCTTAACCTTTAAAGGTGATTGGCAAAATTCTCGTCATTCAGCTCCATATATTGGTGTGATTTTATATCCTAGTTTAATATTTTTATTTTTAGGTATATTTTTTGCCCTAAAACAACCAAAATTAACTCCTCTAACCTTATTTTTTATCTCTTGGTTATTAGTAGGGCCTATCCCTTCAGCTCTAACTAGAGATTCTGTTCAAGCCGTTAGATCTGCTTCTTTTTCAATTCCTTTAGTTTATTTTATTAGTCTAGGTATTTATGCTTTTTTTAAAAAATACCATTCACTTCTATTAAAAATAATAATAATTTTTGCCTATCTAATTTCCTTTATTTATTATGGTGATTTATATTTAAACCATATGGTTAAAAAAACTCCTACTGATTTTCTTTATGGTTATAAAAATGCCATTGATTATGTCATTCAAAATAAAGATCGTTTTAATAAAGTTTTTATTACCGATTATTATGGTCAACCTTATATTTATTATCTTTTTTATTCTCAATATTCACCCGCCATTTATCAACAACAAGCAAATTTAGAAAAATCTGATTTAGATATTGATACTGGTAAAGTTAAAGTTATTGATAATATCCAATTTGAAACTGCTCAGTTTACTTTTATTAAAGATCAACCAGGAACACTAGGTATCTTTTCTCAAGAAGAAATTTATCGACAGGGAATCGATCAAAAACCAGAATTCAAAGAATTTATCCCATTAAGTGTTAGTGGTCAAATATCAACTTTTTATGCATATGAAAATCCATAAATTTTTAATCATTCCTATAATAATCATTGCCTTTTTATTAAGGTTTATTAATATTTGGTCAACCCCAGCCCTAAATCCAGATGAAGCAGCTCTAGGGTTTAACGCTTATTCTCTCATTCTCACTAGTAAAGACGAACATGGAGCTTCTTGGCCACTTCATTTTAAGTCTTTTGGTGATTATAAACCCGGGGGCTATGTATATTTAGCCATTCCTTTCGTCAAATTATTAGGTCTCACACCATTGGCCGTCAGATTGCCGAATTTAATCCTTTCCTTACTTACTATCCTTTTTTTGTATAAATTAATTAAACTTATTTCAAAATCTAATACTTTAGCTCTTTTAAGTGCTCTAGTATTAACTTTATCTCCTTGGCATATCCATTTTAGTCGAGGAGCATGGGAATCATCTGCTGCCTTAGCTTTTATTACTATTGGAATTTATTTTTTCTTCAAATCTATTAAAGAAAAATTTTTACTAAACTTTTCTTTATTCATTTTTAGTTTTATTTTATCTCTCTATATTTATCATTCCGCTAGAATTGTGGCTCCATTATTAGCTCTAAGTCTTTGTTTAATTTATTTTAAGTTTCTTATTCAAAAATTACCTCAAATTTTATTACCAATTTTATTTGCTATTTTATTAGCCCTTCCAGTAACTGTTTCTTTTTTGCATAATGGTGGTACAACTCGTTTTGGTGGAGTTGGCCTTTCTGCTGACCAAGGGCCAATTAATCGTTCCAATGAACTCATTAACCAACACTCAAACACTAGTTTAATTACTCGTACTATTCATAATAAAAGAATTTTATATCTTGTTTCTTGGGGTGAAAAATATTTTTCTCATTTTAATTTAAATTTTCTCTTTATTGATGGAGATGAAGTTCCTCGTTCAAAAGTCCCTGATATGGGCCAATTATATTTAATTGAATTACCTTTTTTGATATTAGGTATTATCTTTTTATTTAAATCTAATTTTTTTAATCCAAGAATTAGAAAGTTTATATTTGCTTTTTTGTTTATCGCTCCAATTGCCTCATCTCTTACTTTTCAAGCTCCTTCAGCTCTAAGAAGTCTTCCCTTGGTTATTTCTCTCTCAATTTTAGTTGCCTCGGGTATCTATTATTCCTTTATTCTCTTTAAAAAATTTAAAAAAATATTTTTAATCATTCTTTCTGTCGCTTATCTTTATTCTGTTTCTTATTATATTGATTCCTATTTTTTCCATTACTCTAAACGTCTCCCCTTTGCTTGGCAATATGGATTTGAAGAATTAGTTCCTTATTTAGAAACTCAAAAAAATAATTATTCCAATATCTATATTACTAATAAATATGATCAACCTTATATTTTATTTTTATTTTATTCTCAATATCCACCAGCCCAAATTCAATCTCAAATCAAACTAACTCAACCTGATAATTTTGGGTTTTCTACTGTCTTAGGGTATGACAATTACCATTTTGGTAAAATTGATTGGGAGAGTATCCCTCTCAACTCATTAGTAGTTGCTAGTGATGAAGAAATACCCGACTCCCCAGAAAAAATTATTGATTTTCCAAATGGTCAACCAGCTTTTAAAATTTATCAAAAAATATGAGTAAACAATCAACTCTTTCCGTTACCTTAGCTGTTTATAATGAATCTAAAAACATTACTCGTTGTTTAGAGGCGATTGAAGATATTGCTGATGAAATTATTGTAGTTGATGGCCAATCCCAAGATGATACTGTCTCTCTAGTTAAGAAATTTAAAAAAGCCAAAGTTATTTCGACTACTAATAAACCCATGTTCCATACCAATAAACAAATGGGTATTTCTGCTTGTAAAGGAGATTGGATTCTTCAACTTGATGCTGATGAAATAGTCACTCCAGAACTAAAAAAAGAAATTCAATCTTTTCTTAAACAAGATCCAAATGACATTAAAGAAAATGGGTTTTGGATTCCTCGTAAAAATTATTTTTTAGGTACCTTTCTTAAAAAAGGTGGTCAATATCCAGATCCTACTATTAGATTTTATAAAAATGGTAAAGCCCATTTACCATGTCTTGATGTTCATGAACAAGCCGAAGTTGATGGAGAAGTAGGATGGTTAAAAAATGATCTAGAACACTATGCTGATACTTCTTTTTCTCTCTATTTACTTCGAGCCAATCGTTATACTACTCTTTTGGCTGATGAATTAAAATCTAAAAAAACTCCAATAAATTTTAGTTCTTTCTTAAAATTTTACTTTTTTAAACCAATCCATTGGTTTTTAAAAACGTTTTTTAGGCATCGCGGTTATGTTGATGGTTTCCCTGGATTTGTTTTTTCTTTTTATTCTGCTCTTAGATTTCCTATTGCCTACACTAAATATTATGAACTTATTAAAACCAATCGAAATATTAATTTATCACAAGATTGGGACAAAAAATAATGCCAAAAATAGCTATAAATATTTCTCCAATTTTTGATGGTAACTCTATTAGAGGAGTTGGCTATTACACTACCAATTTAATAGATTCTCTCCAAAAAGAAATAAAAAGCAATAAAGAATATAAAGGCTGGTCTATTAAACTAATTAAAAAAACTACTACTACTAAAACTGGTAAATATGATTTAGTCCATTATCCTTTTTTTGACCCATTTAATTTAACCTTATCTTTAGATCGATATATCCCCACTGTTGTCACTGTTCATGATTTAATTCCTCGTCAATTTAAAAAACATTTTCCAGTTGGTATCAAAGGTACTTTAAAATGGTTTATTCAAAAAAATAAGCTAAAAAAAGTAGCTCAAATTATTACTGTTTCTAATTACTCTAAAAAAATAATCAATCAAATTATTAAATACCCCTTAAAAAAGATTTCTACTACCTATCTTGCTGCTGATGCTTCTTTTAAGCCTATTACCGATACTAAAAAATTAGAAGCTGTTAGACAAAAATACAATTTACCTTCTAAATTTGTTTTATTCATTGGTGATATAAATTGGAACAAAAATATTCCCAATTTAGTCAAAGCTTGTCTTGATCTTGATTATCCTTTAGTTATTGTTGGTTCATCTGCTACTAAAAAAAATATTCCTCATCATCCTTGGACAAAAGATATTATTTGGGTTCAATCACAAAACCATCCTAATCTAATCAAAACTGGTTTTGTTCCAGATGAAGATCTTCCTTTAATTTACAATTTAGCTACTATTTATTGTCAACCATCATTTGCTGAAGGTTTTGGTCTTCCATTAGTCCAAGCTATGCAATCAGGATGTCCTGTCGCCTATAGTCAAGATAGTTGCTTGCCAGAAATTATGGATAAAAATGGTCTTAAATTTGATCCTTGGTCAATTGATAGTATTAAAACCACTCTTAAAAAATATTGGGATAACCCTAAAATCAGACAAGAATTCTCTCAAAAAGGTTTAAAACATGCCAAAATGTTTAATTGGAGCTCAACTGCCCGAGCCACTCTAGCAGTTTACAAGTTAGCTCTATTAAATGAAAAATAAGAAACACTTTCTTTCTATTATTGTCCCTGTCTATAAGCAAGAAAAAACTATTCAAAAAGATCTCCAAAACATTGACTCCGTCTTACATCAAATCAGATATGACTATGAAATAATTGTAGTAGTTGATGGTACTAAAATTGATAAATCATATAAAAATGCTAAAAAAGTAAAATCTCCAAAAATTAAAGTTTACGGTTATCCCAATAACCATGGTAATGGTTATGCTGTTCGTTTTGGTATGGCTAAAACGCAAGGCGATTATGTTGCTTTCATTGATGCTGGTATGGAAATTGATCCAAATGGTATTTCTATGATTATCGAACACATGGAATGGTACAATGCCGACATTATCGTCGGCTCTAAACGTCATCCTGCTTCAAAAGTTAACTATCCTTTAGATAGAAAAATTATTAGCTTTGGTGGTCATTTAGTGGCTCGATTTTTACTTGGAATTAATGTTTATGACACTCAATCTGGTTTAAAAATTTTTAAAAGACAAGTATTGATTAAAATTTTACCCAGACTATTAATTAAAACTTATGCCTTTGATCTAGAAATTTTATCAGTCGCCAACAGACTTGGTTTCAATAATATTTATGAAGCCCCTATTAGATTAACCTATGATTTTACCAGTCTTACTCATGCTACTGGTATGAAGACTATTTATCAATGCCTTATTGATGCCCTAGCAGTCTTTTATCGTTTAAAAATACTCCATTATTATGATGATAAAAATAAACGAAAATGGATTTATAACCCAGAGTTAGAAATGCGTGTTAACACCGGTAAAAGATGAACCCTATATTTTCAATCATCATTCCTGTTAGAAAAATTAACCCATATCTTAAAGAAACTTTAAAAAAACTTAAAGTCCAATCTTTTAAAGATTTTGAAGTTTTAGTTATCACTGACAAGATTTCTGGGTCAGCCAATCCTTCAGAAAAAAGAAACCTTGGGGCTAAAATGGCCAAGGGTCAATATTTAGCTTTTTTAGACGACGATTCATATCCTAGTAAAAATTATTTTAAAAATGCTTTTAAAATAGTCAAAAAATATCCTGAATTTGCTGGCATTTGTGGCCCATGTCTAACTCCACCCAAAGATGATATTTACAAACAAGCATCTGGATTACTTTGGTCTAGTTGGTTAGGAAGTGGGGGAGCTGGTATTTATCGAAATAATGTCCAACCATCTCGATTTGTCGATGATTATCCTAGTGTCAATTTAATTATCAAAAAATCTGATTTTGATCTTATTGGTGGCTTTAATACTTCTTATTGGCCAGGAGAAGATACTCTTCTTTGCCTTGACTTAACTCAAAAATTAAAGAAAAAAATATTTTATCATCCATCATTAGTTGTTTATCATCATCGTCGTTCAGTTATTATTCCTCATCTACAACAAATTACTCGTTATGCTATTCATCGAGGCTTTTTTGCAAAAAAATTCCCCCAAAACAGTCTTAAAATAGGTTATTTTATGCCTTCTTTATTTGTTCTTTATTTATTAATTCTTATCATTAATAATCTTTTTTGGCATGAAGTTTTATTAAACTTTCCATTATATTTATATTTATCAATATTAATTACTACTTTTTTAAGTTTCCTTTTTAGAGGAAAAGGAATTATTGTCTCATTTTTAGCTACAATTACTATTCCTATTACCCATCTTTACTACGGTATACTATTTACAAATGGTTTATTTAAAAAAGAAATCAAATTTAAGCCCCACACCTTCGATAAAAAAACCGGCAAATACATTGGTGGTTAAATCGATTTCAATTTCTTACCCTCCATTAAAATCCTCAAAGGGATCTGCTTTTTTATCTCAAAATCGTCAATTCCAATGGACAAACACTGGTAATGTTATTTATCCAATTATTCCAGCCTATGCTGCTACCTTACTCCAAAGTCTTGGATTTAAAGTTTTTTGGGATGATGCTATTGCTCAAAAATTAAGTTTTTCTGATTGGTTTAAAAGACTTTGTAAAAATAAACCAGACTTAATTGCTATTGAAACTAAAACCCCTGTTGTTAAAAAACATTGGAAAATAATTACTCAAATTAAAAAGAAATGTCCTTGGCATCCAATAGTTGTCCTTATGGGTGATCACGTCACTGCTCTTCCTCAAGAATCTATAAAAAATAGTCCAGTTGATTTTATTTTAATTGGTGGAGATTATGATTTCTTATTATCAGAATTAATCAAAAAAATTAACAGTCATCAAACTCCAAAAAATAAAATTTTAAAACTCCAATCCATTAATAATCTTGAATCTTTACCAATTATTGATAGAAAATTAACTCAATGGCAACTTTACGCTTACAATAATACTAATTATAAATATAAACCCGGGTCTTATATTATGTCTGGTCGCGATTGTTGGTGGGGAAAATGCAGTTTCTGTTCTTGGTCAACTTTATTCCCTGGAGAGCATTTTCGTTGTTTTTCCGTCAAACATACTATCGCTGAAATTGAAAATTTAGTTAATAACTTCGGTATTAAAGAAATTTTTGATGATTCTGGGACTCTACCAATTGGTAAATGGCTTAAACAACTTTGCCAACAATTAATCAAAAAGGGCTTAAATAAAAAGATCAAAATTGGCTGTAATATGCGTTTTGGCGCTCTAACTTTAAAAGAATATAAACTTATGTACCAAGCTGGATTTAGATTCATTCTTTACGGTCTAGAATCAGCTAATCAAAAAACACTCAACTTTATTAATAAAAATGAAAATTCTTCTGATGCCCTAAATACTCTTAAAATTGCTAAAAAAGCCAAACTTGAACCTCATATTACTATTATGATTGGCTATCCTCACGAAGATAAAAAAGATATTCAAAAAACTCTCTCTTTAAGTCAAAAAATATTTAAACTAGGATTAGCTGATAGTCTCCAAGCCACTATCTTAATTCCTTATCCAGGTACTCCTTTATTTAAATATTGTTTAAAAAATAATCTTCTTCTAACTACTGACTGGGATAAATTTGATATGCGACAACCAATTATTAAAACTCCATTCGATTCAAAAGAATTAAACAAATTTATTCAAAAATTTTTCCAAAGTATTTTTACCCGCCAATTTATTTTAAACAAAATCACTTCTATTAGATCTTTTGCTGATATAAAATTTCTTTTTGTTTATGGTTTCAAATATTTAAAAAAATTAAAAGATTTTAAATGATAAAAGTAAGTTTCATTATTCCAGTTCTAAATGCTCAAAAAGTTCTTAACTCTTGTCTTAGTTCTATTAATAAACAAAAGTATCCTAAATCAAATTATGAAATTATTATAATTGATGGGGGGTCAACCGATAAAACTTTATCTATTGCAAAAACTTATAATTCAAAAATATATAAAAATCCATTAAAAACCGCAGAAGCTGGTAAAGCTGTAGGTATTAAACAAGCTAAAGGCCAATATATTTGTCTAATTGATTCAGACAATATTCTCCCTTCAACTAACTGGCTTAAAAAAATGTTGTTTCCTTTAGAAGAAAACAACCAAATTATTGGTTCAGAACCAATAAAGTTTACTTATCGAAAAAATAGTGGCTTTATTGAGCGTTATTCATCTCTTATTGGTGCTAATGATCCATATGCTTTTATTACTGGTGTTTATGACCGACAAAATTTAATCAATAATAAATGGACTGGCCTTAAAATAGACCAAATCGATAAAAAACAATATTTAGAAGTAATATTAAAACCAAATACATCCATCCCTACTATTGGAGCTAATGGCACCATTTTTAGGTCAAATTTCCTCAAAAAAAATCTAAAATCGGATTATCTTTTTGATATTGATATTATTTCTCAAGTCATCAATCAAACTAAAGAACCTCTTCTCTTTGCTAAAGTTAAAATTGGTATTATCCATACTTTTTGTGAAAATTCTTTATCTAAATTCATTCGCAAACAAAACCGTCGAATCACTGATTATTTTTATTATCAAAATCTTCGTCAATTCAATTGGGATCAAACCAATAAATCAGGAGTCTTAAAATATACTCTCTATACTATTCTAATTATCCCTACCCTTATTACTTCTATTTTAGGTTTTATTAAAAAACCAGATTTTGCTTGGTTTTTCCATCCTTTTGCTTGTTTGATCACTTTATGGATGTATACTTTTACCACTATTAAATACAGATTAGGTCTCTTAAAACCATTAAATCGAAAAACATGGCACGCTTAAAAACAATTCTTATTCTTTGTCCTTTCTTTTCCCCAAATATTGGTGGAGTTGAAACCCATCTAGATGATTTAGTTGCTAAGTTGGATGATCTAAACTATCGAGTTTTTGTTCAAAGCTATTCTCCGATTACTACTCAAAATGTTAAATGGTTTAAATTAGAGAAAAAAAATAATATAACCATTAGACGATATTATTGGTTTGGAAAACATTTATTCCATAAAGTAGAAAAATACCCAATTATTGATTTTCTATATTTAACTCCTTATCTATTAATTAGATCATTTATTTGGATGACCTTTAACCATAAAAAAATAGATATCATTCATGCTCATGGATTTAATGCTTCAGCCATTGGAGTTATTTTAAAAAAAGTATTTCATAAAAAACTAATTACTAGTACTCATGCTATTTATGAGCTTAACCCAAAATCAACTACTGCTAAATTTATTGTCAATATTTTAAATAAATCAGATGCTCTTTTGACTCTTTCACAAGGCTCGACCAATGAGTTATTAAGTTTTGGTATTAACCCTCAAAAAATACACCTTTATAAATATTGGATTCAAACTAAAAATTTCTATCAATTAGATAAAATCAAAACTAGAAAAAAAATGAATATTGAAGATAAATTTACTGTTCTCTTTATTGGTCGATTAATTGAAAAAAAAGGAGTTAGATTGTTAGTTAAAGTTGCTCAAAAATTAAAACAAATTAATTTTATTTTTATTGGGCTAGGGCCAGAAGAAAAATATCTCCAAAAACAAACTAAATATAAAAATATTAAATACTTAGGTCAAATTCCCAATAATAAGTTATTAAATTATTACAATTGTGCTGATATTTTTTGTATTCCCTCTCTTTATGAAGAAGGGTTTGGTCGTGTCGTTATGGAGGCTGTTGCTTGTGGACTACCAGTCATTGGCTCCAATAAAGGTGGTATTAAAGAAGCTCTAGACAGTTCTGTTTCAATCTTAACCAAACCAACCTTTAATAATCTAAAAACCAATATTTTAAATTTATCTACTAATAAAAAACTTTATCAAAAACTTCAATCAAACACTATAAATTATGCTCGTGAAAACTTCAGTGACAAAAACATTAAATTAATTACCAAATATTTCTAATGAAAAAAATAATCTTTATTGCTAATAATAATTTAGGGGATGGTCTGAGCGGTGGCGATAGAATTTTTCTAGAATTTTTAAGAAACTGGCAAAATAAAGCTCAAATAACCGTCATTGCTTGCCAAGAAGCCATCAACCTTATAAATCTTCACCATATTAAAAATGTAACATTAATTTGTACTACTAATAAATTTGAAACTTCAAACTATTTTTCTAATAAAAATCTTTTAAAACATATTATAAAACGTACCTTTATTGGGGTTAAATCCATCTATCAACATCGACAACTTATTAAAAAATCAGATTTTATTTATTCAGTTTCTGATTTCTATCCTGATTTTTTCCCATCATTAACTGCTAAATTATTATCTCCTAAATCAAAACTTATAATTGGCTATTATCTTTTTGCCCCTAATCCATTTGCCAAAGACTCACCTTACAGAAACACTAATTTCACTAAAGGGTTACTTTATTGGTTAATGCAACGACCTTCTCATTTTTTAACTAATGTTTTTGCTGATATTGTCTTTATAACCTCAAAACCAGACATTAAAAATTTCCCTAGAAAAAAAACCTTTATTATCCAAGGGGGAGTCGATACTAAACCATCTCAAAATTATTTTAAAACCAATAAGATTATCAAAAAGAAAAAATATGATGCCATCTTTATTGGTCGTCTCCATCCTCAAAAAGGAGTTTTAGAATTAATTGATATTTGGAAAAATGTAGTTCAAAAAAAACCCAATGTCAAATTAGCCATAATTGGTGATGGTGAATTAGAAAAACAATTAAAATCCAAAATTTCTAAATTAAAGCTTAAAAAAAACATAAATCTATTAGGTTTTCTCGATGGTCAAGAAAAATATAAAATATTTAAACAAAGTAAGGTTGTTGTTCATCCAGCCGTTTATGATAGTGGGGGAATGGCAGCTGCTGAAGCTATGGCTTGGGGCTTACCCGGAGTATCTTTTGATCTTAAAGCTCTTAAAACTTATTACCCTAAAGGCATGATAAAAACTAAATGTTTTAATCTAAATAATTTTACTGACAATATAATTAGTCTATTAGAAGATAGTAAAAAATATGAAAAGTTTTCAAAAGAAGCAAAACAACTAATATTAGAAAAATGGGATTGGCAGAAAAAATCCTCCTATGTTTTTAATCAACTTACCACCACTTCTTAGTCAAAGGATTTCTAAAAAAATAATTTACTCCCAATTTATAATTATTACACTTCTTGCAGATAGGTATTTTAGAATAATCATTGTTTTCCATCATCTCCACTATCTTAAAATTCTTACTTTTTTTATTAGTAAACATTTTTACTAAACTGGTATTTTTAATATTACCTAAAAACAATTCTTCAATCTTCTGAGTTCCTCCATAAAAACAAGAACAACAAGGATAAATATCTCCATTCACCTTTATAGCTACTTGAGAAAGGGGACTATTACAAGGAAAATCACTAATCTTTAAATTATCAGCCTTATTCTTCTTAAATCCACCCAAGTTTACAATCTGATGGACATAAGATTTATCCCCATATTTCATTTTCTTTCTCCAAGACATCATATCTTTTTCAAACTTATTTTCATTATTATAATAGTCAAGATATTGTATATATATACTTGGCAATTTAAAACCACTTTCATTTCTAATCTTTATTAGCTTATTAATATTTTCTTTGACTTTTAAATAAGCATCCACCCCCATATGTTCTTTGTATTCAACCCGGTTATTAGCATTTAAACTTACACTGATTTCATCAACCTTCAGTTTAATTAAACTTTTAATTATCTTCTCATTCAAACAAAGACCATTTGTTACTAAAACAATTTTAATTTTATCTGACTCTTGTCTTATTTTTTTTAAAGTTTTTTCAAAACTACTATAAAGTAATGGTTCTCCTAAACCCATAGGGGCAAAGATTACCTTATATCCTAATTTTTCAAATCTTTTCATTTCAATAATTACTTTATCTATTACTATTTCATCTATTTCTTTTACAATTAACTTTCCTTCTTTTAACATATCCGCTCGAGTACACATTTCACATTTAATATTACAGTTTGTTGTAATTTCAACATTAAACCTTATTTCTTTTTTTACAGTAGCAAGATATCTTAAATAACCCCGATAAACAAAAGATCCGAGTATCTTTTTTCTAAATTTTAATGGAAGTAGTCTTCTTATTCTAGATAACATAAATTTTATTAGTTTTTAATTTAACTACTTATTTCAATTGATTTAAAAGATTTTTTGCATCACTATAATCAGGATACTGAGCTAATATTGCCTTTAAAATATTTTTTGCTTCTTCTATTTTCCCTATTTGGACATCAACTACTGCCTCTATATACCAAACCTGAACACTATTAGGTTGAATTTTTTTAAGAGATTCTAAATCATTTAAAACTAAGTCATATCTTTTTTCATTTAAACCTATTTGAATCAAACTCAAATAAGTTTGATATAAAGCAGGATTAAAATTCAAGGCTGTCTGGTAACTATCTCGAGCTAAATCTAACCTTCCCATTTTAAAGAAAATATTAGCCCTATTATGAAAAGCATCAGCATAATTTGGTTTAACTATAGTTGATTGAGTAAATCCTTTAACAGCATTTAAATATTGGTTAAATTTTCCCTTATCGGTCGTTTCTAATTGAGCCAGCTTGTCATAATCATCACCAATATTATTCCAAGCATTATGGCTATTAGGTGATACCTGACAAGTTATTACCCATAACTTATGATTTGTTTGCCAATCTATGTTTCTTAAAAAAGTCCTTACACCATAAAAAGAAACCAATAATCCTAAAACAATTAATGATAAAACTTTATTTTTATTATTGATTTTTTGCCACAAAATCGATAAAAACATTACAAAACCAACTGATCCTAAAAACATGTATCTTTCCGCCACCAACCAACTTATTTTAACTGGAGCCATTGATGGAGACGCTGCTACGAAGATAAAAGCTAAAGCAAAAAATATTTTTTTATCTTTAAAGAAGAAATAAACCACCAAAGTTAAATAAAGTAAAAATATACTCCAATTAAGCCAAACTGGGATAATATACATCGTGTGGTACAAAGTTAAATCCACTGGAGCCCACAAAAGCTGAAGATATTTAGCTATTGCTGTTGGATATTGAAAAAATGGATTATAAAAAATACTATCAGAGATATTTACTCCTGAATTCACCGAATCAATTCTATTCAACATTTGAGGCCATAAAAATATTACTGCTACCAAAAACAAACCACTAAAAACAAGCAATGCTTTACCTAAATTAAGTTTTTCCTTTAATTTATGGTCAAATGATATCCAATAAAGAATTAATAATAGTGGTAAGGCCAATGACCTTGTTCTTTCTCCTAAAAAAGCTAAAACACCTAAAAGAATAAAACGATATAAATATTTTTTCTTTTCAGTTCGAGAATAAAGAACAAAAAATAATAAAGAAAATGTTACAAAAAAAGTATTTAATAAATAAGGTCTACCTGCAATCCAAGCAATACCCTCTACGTGTATTGGTAAAACAGCAAAAATTATAACCGCTACTTTAGCTAATAAATTATTTCCTAAAATTAAATTAACAAAAACAAATAATACTATTAATATTGATAAAAATATTAATAAACTAAAAACATGAAAATGAATTGGGCTTTCTACTCCTAAAGTTATCGCTAAAAACCAATTCATTACTCCTCCCATCCACCCAGATAATCCATTTGAAAAACTCTTTATTTCTGGATTATTAGGAATAGTTGCGTAATCATCAGAAACAAAATCTCCTCTCAATGAATTTAAATAAAGAAAAAATGTTCCCACTAGTAATAAAACTAAAAATTTCCAATTCTTTTTAATAATTTCTCTTACCCCTAAAGTTACTTCCTCTTTAAAAATCTCCTTTTCAACTATCTTTTGTTGTTTTTTAAGTCTTTTTAGTTTCTTCTGAGACATATCTAATTCTAACAAAAAAAATAGAATTTAAATCTCCAATGTCTCAAAAAATTTAGCTAACTTTTCTTCACAATGTCTCAATCTCATATTCGACTCTTCTATTTTTGCTAAATCAACTTTAATTGTTTTAATTGGACATTTCTTATCCATTTTTACTAAAGATGAATTTTCTAATTCATAAAAGTAAAAAATCTTTTTTAATATTTTTTTATCTAAACAATCTAAATCAGCCATCACCATTAAATCAAAAGGTTTATCATTTCCTAAATATTTTTTAAATATCTCTAAATAGCCATTTTGAGTTGACTTTTTAACTTCATTTCCCATTGAAAAAATATTTACTAAGAATATTTTTTTAGCCTTACTTTCTTTATAAGCATCAATAATCCCTTCTGGTAAAAAATTAGGTAAAATCGAACCATAAGTAGTTCCTGGACTAATTATTATTAAATCAGCATTCTTCATTATTTCCTTTGCCTTTAAATTAGCTTCCACCATTGGATCTAACCATTCATTCTCAATCACATCAGCCGACATTCTTAAATCATCAACAAAATTTTCTCCCTTATATTGTTTTTCACTAATGGTATTAAAACAAACATTTGACGGTTTCAATGATACTGGAACCACCTCTCCACATAATCTTGCTCCAGTTAATTGCTCAAATAATTCATCAACTTCACCCAAACCACCTTCCTTTTCTGATAAAAATTGAAAAAAAGTATTTCCAAAGTTTCTTCCTCGACCGTCACGATACCTCAACATTTCTTCCCATATTCGTTTTTGTTCTCCATCATTCCATAGTGAAACTAAAGACCTCCAATAATCAGAAAATGCTAAAACTTCACCTCTTTCATCAGTTCTAATTCTTCCTGAATCCCCACCACTATCAAAAGTTGTCACTATCGACTTAATATTGGCAAATCCTGCCTTTGCTAAACCTTTATTAATTATTGGCATAGCAGTTCCACCACCAATCGTACACACTCTAATCTCTTTGTTCATAGTTTTAATTATATAATAAAATAAATTCTATGGGTTTAATTAGATTATTACTAGCTATTTCTGTTATCACTGTTCATGCTAGCCCTATTTTTGGATTAAATTTTATTCAAGGTCAATTAGCCGTAGAAGTCTTTTTCATGATCTCTGGCTTCTATATGGCTCTTATTTTATCTGAAAAATATACTAATACAAAAACTTTTATCGGTAATCGTTTCTTAAAGATATTCCCTACCTATTGGATAGTTCTAATTTTATGCCTCATCTACCAACTAACTTATTATTTAAACAACCCCACCTCTCTTGAAGTCTTTTCCTTTTTCCAATATCAACTTAAACCAATAACCTTTATTCTTTTATTAATTCCTAATTTATTTATCTTTGGTCTTGATCTAACTCTTTTCTTTGGCCTAAATCCTCAAAATGGCTTACTTTTCTTTACTCAAAATTTTCGTTTATTTGACCCTAAACTATATACTTTTACTCTTATTCCTCAAGCTTGGACTTTAAGCTTAGAATTAGCTTTCTATCTTCTAGTTCCCTTTCTCAATAAGTTAAAAACTAAATACCTTTTAATAATAATGTCTCTTAGTTTAGCTTTAAGATTTTTCCTTTATAGTAGGGGATTAAACCATGATCCTTGGACTTATCGTTTTTTCCCCACTGAATTAGTCTTTTTCCTCTCCGGCATATTAATGTATCGAATTTATCAATATCTAAAAACTAAAAATTTTCAAAAATTATCTATTTATAGTTTTATTTTTTATTTTTCTTATTTAATTTTTTATCAGTTTATTCCTCATGAAAGAACTAAACAAATAATTTTGTTTTTCTTCAGTTTTATCTTTATCCCTTTTATTTTTAATCTTTTTAAGAAAAACAAAATAGATAGGTTTATTGGTGAACTTTCTTTCCCAGTTTATATTTCTCACTTTTTAATTATTGATACTCTAACCCACTACACCAAGCTTAATCATCAATATTTAGGTCTAACTACTGCCATTATTTCTATTGTTTTTTCCATTATTCTAATAAAACTGATTATCCATCCTATCGATCATTTCCGCCAATCTAGATTAAATGCTAAAATAACCCAATGACCATCCTAAAAATAGATCATCCTCCGAATCTAGAAGAATTATCACTACTTATTCAAGAATATCCTCAATATATAAAACTATCAGCTGATATAAACCAACAAATATTATACGGTGGTGGTCGCCTTCATTATGATTGTGAACAAAAATTAATTAGTGAACAAAATTCAGAAGAAAAAAATATTTGGAGTGGAGGAGTTAATTTAATTACTAAAAAAATAGAATACGAAGCAGTCGCCAATATTAAACCATCATTAGATAATCCCAGTACAGAAATATTAGATCCTGAAATTAGAAAAAAATTTAAAAACTTAGTTAAAAAATATTTTCCAGATTATGAATAGACAATATCTTGAATATATGAACTTAATTACCGATGCTAAAAGAGCTATATATGAATTAACTGATTCAAAAGTGGGTAATAAAAGCTATTTTTTAAAACAATATATTAAAAATATTTCTTTAATCACTAATAAAAATAAAGATTATTTTGAAAAACTTAATATCCAAGAGATTAACTCCAACAAAACCAATCCAAAAATCAAAGCCGAATATCTTCTTGATAACAATCGTATTATTTTAGATTATATAAACAAAAATTTAACTGTTTAATTCTGCTAAACTATCATCATGTCGTCCATCCTTAAAGAAATAAAAGGTATCTATAAATGGCGTGAATTACTTTGGCAAATGGTAGGCCGTGAAGTTAAAGCTCGATATAAACAATCAGTCTTAGGTTATTTTTGGGTAATTTTAAATCCATTAGCCCAAATGTTAGTTATGTCTTTTGCTTTCTCTATTATCATGCGTGTTCCTACTTATTCTGCTGGTAATATTCCTTATTCAGTTTTTCTTTTTACTGCTCTTCTCCCTTGGACTCTTTTTTCAACCTCTCTTGGTTCTGCTGCTGCTTCATTAGTTGGAGCTGGTGGTTTAATCACCAAAATTTATTTCCCTCGAACTATTTTAGTTATCTCTACTATCATTGCCAAAATTATTGATTTTCTTTTTGCCAGCTCAATCTTAATAATTTACATGATAGCCTATCAAATCCCTATTACTTGGAATATTCTTTGGGTTGTTCCAATTTTTTTAATTCAACAAATATTTACTCTAGGTCTCTCTTTATTTTTCTCTGCTGCTAATCTTCTTTATCGGGATATTCAATATTTATTATCTATGATCTTACTTCTCTGGATGTATGTTACCCCAGTTATATATTCAGCTGATATGATTCCTGCAAAATATAAAATATTTTTCCAAATCAATCCCATGGCTGTTTTTATCAATGCTTATCGTCAAGTAATTTTAGGTAATGGCCCTCCAAAATATTCTAGTCTCTTAGTTGGCTTAGTAGTTTCTACTATTGTTCTCTTTATTGGTTTCTCTTATTTCAAATCCAGAGAAAAAATCTTTGCTGATAATATTTAAAATATGGACAACGAAACAGTTATAAAATTTGAAAATGTTACTAAACAATTTAGTAAACTCAATCATAAAACTTTTAAAGAATTCATCCCTGCCCTTATTAGAGGTGAAAAAACTAAAGAAAATTTTATTGCTCTAGAAGATATCAGCTTCGAAATCAAAAAAGGGGAGACAGTCGGAATCATTGGTCCAAATGGAAGCGGTAAATCAACCATCTTAAAGCTCATTGCTGGAGTTATGTGGCCAACATCTGGGAAAATACATGTCAAAGGTAAAATATCTCCTCTAATCGAACTTGGTGCTGGTTTTCATCCCGAACTTACTGGTCGTGAAAACATATTTTTAAATGGATCTATCCTTGGTCTTTCTCAAAAAGAAATCAAAGAAAAATATAAATCAATTGTTGATTTTGCTGAAATTTGGGAATTTATTGACCAACCAGTCAAACATTATTCTTCTGGTATGTATCTCCGTCTAGCTTTTGCTGTTGCCGTTCATGTCCAACCAGAGATCCTTATTGTTGATGAAATTTTAGCCGTAGGGGATTCTGCTTTCCAAAAAAAATGTTTTCTTAAAATGGAAGAATTTAAACAATCACATGACATAACTATAATTTTTGTTTCCCATTCTTTAGACCAAATCAAAAAATTTTGTACCAAAGCTATTTATATCAACAATCACCAAATTCAATTTGACGGTGATACCACTAAAGCTGCTCAAAAATATTTAGATGATCAAAGTAAATGAATCTTTATAGAAAATTAGTTCCTGAAATAATCCGTACCCAAATTAGAAATCCACAATATATTATTGATGATTTAAAATTTTTGCTTAGATCTTTTTCACCTCAAAAATCAAAAACTTCAAATTTAAAAACTTTTCCAAAATCAGTTTGTTATATCATTCCTACCACTAATATTACTGGAGGAGTTGCTGTTGTCTGTGAACATTTAAATAGATTAAAAAAACTTGGATACAAAACCTTAATTGCAAGTTTTGATAATAAAACCAATCTTTCTTGGTTTCCTAATCAATCAGTTAAAGTTGTTCCTCTTAAAGGAAACAAAGAAATTATCCAACAATACCAAACAGTTGTCGCCACTGGTTGGATAACTGCTTATGAACTTCTTCTATTAGATGTCAAAAATAAATATTATTTTGTTCAATCAGACGAAACCAAATTTTACCCAAAAGGCAGTTATTTAAGACAAAGAGTCAAAAGAACATATACCTTCCCTTTTAAATTTATGACCATGGCCAAATGGTTACAAGTTTTCTTAAAAGATAATTTTAATCAAAACTCTTTATATCTCCAAAATGGAATAGACACCAATATTTTTCACCCAACAACTTCATTAACACCAAAACCAAAAAACAAAAAACGTATTCTCCTTGAAGGAGCTATTAATATTCCTTTTAAAGGCATGGAAGAAGCTTTTAAAGTTGTTCAAGATCTAGATTGTGAAATTTGGTGTGTCTCTTATAATGGTAAACCAAAATCAAATTGGCACTGTGATAGATTTTTTGAAAAAGTCCCCATGCTTGATATGCCCAAAATTTATTCTTCTTGTGATATTTTATTAAAACTCTCTCAAGTAGAAAGTTTTGGTTATCCTCCTCTTGAAATGATGGCTTGTGGTGGTGTTTCCATAGTTTCAAAAATAAAAGGACACCAAGAATATATTATCGACAATTATAATGCTCTCTTTACCAACCCTAGTAATCTCCAAGAAACCAAAAAAATCCTTAAAAATCTAATGACAGATAATAATCTATATAAAAAGTTACAAAAAAATTCTCAAAAAACAGTTAAACAATATAATTGGCAAAATACTATTAAAAAACTCGAAGAAATATTCTTCTAATTTTACTTTCTATCCTTCCTTTCATTTGTATTATAAATTCTTCCATTGGATTAATTTTGCCACCTATTTTAAATAAACAATCTTCTAAATATTTCTTAGTCTTAAAATAGTTTGCTTGGTCTGCAAATCTAATTGTTCTTTTATAAAAAGAAATTAAACTTCCATCGATATCTTTTTTTTCTTTATCAGTTAATTTACTAACCATTCTTAACCATAAATTATCCGCCTCAGGTTTTGCTTCTTTTATTGTATTTGATCCCTGCATTTCATGATATCTAAATTTAACGAAAAAATTTGGTTGGAATTTCAAATCATATTTAGGAAACATTCTAAACCACATTTCATAATCTTGAGTAGTAATTTCTTTAGGATTAAACAAGCCAACTTCATTAAAACATTTTTTGGGAATGAGTAGGGAACAACCATGAACTACACACTTCATTATCGGATATAAAGGATAATTTAATTTCTTCGCATCATATCTTTTTTCAATTCTAAATGTATCAAATATCTTTGAATTTTTATCAATTAATACCCAATTAGAATACAAGATGGTTTTATCTCTCTTGTCTTTATTTAATTCTTTCAAAGCATTTATCTGTTTTTCTATTTTATCTGGATAATAAACATCATCATGTGAAAGCCAAGAAATATACTCTCCTTTTGATTTTTTAATAGCTAAATTAAGTGCTGTAGCTACTCCACCATTTTCTTTTTTGAAATATCTTATTCGTTCGTCTTTATATGATTTAACTATTTCTTCAGTATTATCTTTTGATCCATCATTAACAATAATTATTTCAATATTTTTATATGTTTGAGCCAACACACTCCCCAACGATTCTCTAATATAATTAGAGCCGTTGTAAACCGGCATAACTATCGAGACTAAGGGATTAAAACTTTTTCCAAACTTCTCTATTAACATAATCCGTATAGCTTAAAATTATTTTAATAACTTTTTTTGACACATTATCAACATCAAAATCTCCAATAACTCTAAATGGTTTTTTATTTTCTTTATATTGAGATACTGTGACTTCAATTGCTTTCATTACTTTCTCCGGCATTAACCCTGACATTATGACTGTTCCTTCATCCATCCCTTCTGGCCTTTCATGGGAGTTTCTCATTGTTACTGCTGGAAAACCAAGAATAGAAGATTCTTCAGTAATAGTCCCACTATCACTCAAGACACAATAAGCATTCTTTTGTAATTTTAAATAATCAAATAAACCAAAAGGTTTATGAAATTGAATTAATTTATTAAATTTAATATTTAAAGTCTCAATTTTCTTCTTAGTTCTTGGATGAACTGAAAAAACAATCGGTTTTTTATATTTTTCTGCCAATATATTTAAAGTCTCACATAAATTTTTAAAATTAACCTCAGAATCAACATTTTCTTCTCTATGAGCACTGACTACAAAATAATCATCTTTTTTCAAAGATAAATCTTCTAAAATTTTAGATTTATCAATCTTATCTCCATATTTGATTAAAACCTCTTTCATTGAAGAACCAGTTTTCAATATTGTTTCTGGTCTAATTCCTTCAGCCATCAAATATCTTCTAGCATGTTCAGTCAAAACCATATTTATATCACTTAAATGATCAACTACTTTTCTATTTAATTCTTCTGGAACTCGTTGATCAAAACATCTATTACCCGCCTCCATATGGAATACTGGAATTTTTCTTCTCTTTGCCGATATTACCGATAAACAACTATTGGTATCACCATAAAGCAAAACAGCATCTGGTTTTTCTTTCTCCATCACTTCATCAGATTTTGCTATGACATTTCCAATAGTCTGGGCTAAACTATCTCCCACTGCTTCTAAAAAATAATCAGGTTTTCTCAAACCCAAGTCTTTAAAGAAAATTTCATTTAATTCATAATCATAATTTTGACCTGTATGGACAATAACATGTTCTACATATTTATCTAACTCTTGCATCACTAATGCAAGTTTAATAATCTCAGGTCTAGTACCAATAATCGTCATTACTTTCATAATTCATTATATTAACATTTAATTATAATTAACACTCTTTTAAAAAACTCAAAAATAAAGCTTTCTTTTTCTTAAAAAAATTATTATTAACTATTTTTCTATATTTTTTATATTCATTTTCTTTCATTTTAATAGATTTTAACGTGTTCACTAATATTTTTTTATAATTATTAATTCTATTAATTTTTTCTAAAAAAGAAATATTTTCATCTGGATGAGAAATAGAGTTTTTATAAACTACATAATTAAACAATGGTTGATTTATAAATCCATGATCATATCTATAATATAAAGGTAATAACAATTGCCAATTTTGACCTAAACGTGATTCATATATTGTTAAACTTGGATTAACTTTTTTTAAAGCCTTAGTTCTAATCAAATGACAACCAGGACAAAAAATAGATTTTTCTTCTAAAAGTAAAAGAAACTGATTTTTCTCAATAATTTTAGGGTAATAACTTGCAATTAAAGCAATAGGTTTGATTAAATCACTTTCGTTATATATATAAGCATCAGAAGACACCACTGCAATAGATTTATTTTTAATCAAAAAATTTACTTTTTTTTCAATTGAATCATTTGATAAAAAATCATCAGCATCTGGCCATGTAAGAAATTTTCCGGTAACCATTTTAAGACCAGTATTAATTGCTCCAGACAAACCTTTATTCTCTTGATAAATGTATTTTACATTTATACCTCTTTTTTCAAACTTATTTTTGTACAATAAAAAAATTTTTTCTGTATTATCAATTGATCCATCATTTACAAAAATTAATTCAATATTTGAGTAAGTTTGAGACAATATAGACTTAAGATATCTTTCAACTTTATTTTCAACATTGTAAGCAGGAGTTAAAATGCTAACTAGGGGATCTTTTTGTTTCATAATTTAAATTTCTTTATTCCAATTTTTAATAATAATTTTTTAATTTTTTTTGAATATCTAAAAGTCCTTGTATTTAAGTAAGAATTAATATTCAATTCCAATTCCTCAGCTTTGGTTTGTAAAATTTGGTTTTGAGATTCAACATCAATATTATTTATTTTTATATTAATAAATTCATTTTCCAAAACTCTTAATTTTTCAGTATCGATCTTGTTCATATTTAAACTTCTTTTTAAAAAATCTAATGATTTTATTTTTTCCAAGTTTAATCTTTCATAAAGATTTTTATAATCAATTTTATTTTTTAAAATAAAATTATAATTTAATTTATCCAAAGATGGATAAAATCTATTTTTTATATTTAATAACGACAAAAGACTTTTCAATCTTTCATTTCCAGCGTAATCCCTTTCTATCACTAGAAACTGTTTTTCAAATAAAATTGCAAAAATAACGCAGTGGTATGAATCGGTAATAATAAACTCAGAATCTTTAATATAATTTAACCAACTTGGAATTGAATTATAAATAAACTTATCTTCATTAAAGACATTTTCTATATAACCACGAATATTTTTTATTTCTAGTTTATTTTTTATTACAAATTCTTTTAAATTTTTATTTTTTATAATATTTTTTTCCAAATCTTTATCCAAAGTAAAACAAGCAATATACTTTTTATTATTCTTTTCGATAAATTCTGAATCAATTAATTTCTGGTATTCATTTATATCAAGCAAAAAAGTAGGATCTAAAACACACTCAGATTTTAAGTTAAACAAATTTTTACATATATTTATCCCACTTTTTTCTCTCACTGAAATTGAAGAAAAACGTTTTAAAGCCTCTCTAACAATCTTTACTTCATTATCATCTCCTCCCCAATTATCCTCAGCAAAACTAGCAGCATAAGAAAAAATATTTTTGGTAGGGTCAATAAAATTCAAAAAATATCTACCAATATCATCTTTATGAACCCAATTTAAGTAATTATAGTTCCACACCTGATCACTCCCAACAATAAAAGTATTAAAATTTTTGTTCAACTTTATTAAATCTTCTTTTGAATAACAGGGAAGGGTGTAACTGATATTTCCTTCTCTAAATTTATCCAAAGCCAAAACAGAGTATTTATCTACCTTTTCATCTAATTTTTTAGAAATGTAATTTATTACCCTAGGTTTATAGCCTAAATTTGTTACCATTTTAGATAAAGCAAAAGATTGTAAAATTGCTCCATAATTATTCGTTGGAAGTCTCATATTCAAAATAGCCACATTCTTCTCATTAAAGTTAATATTTGAATACAAATTTTTATCTATTAGTTTACAAATGCTTTTGTTGTTCACTTTTCTAAAAAACTCATCTCGATTTTGATGAGATTGACAAGAAATATTTATTGACAATAATTTTTCAACCGCCTTATCTTTCCTTACCTGTTCAAAATTAATTCCTTTCTTTAAATTTTGTAAAAAAGTTAATCCTTTTCCATTATTTACAATCAAAACAGAAATTCCCTTATCGTCATCTAATCCCTTCTTGTAATTCCATATTCCCCAATAATCTCCCAATGTTATATCAGAATATTTAGGAAATTTAGAATAAGGACAGTTTGTACAAATATTATTTAAATATAAATTATTTAAAAATCCTTTAAAATAAATATTATTATCATGTTTTTCTCTTACCAAATTAATATTATTCTTCGATAAAGAAAAACTAAAATTTTTCCAACCAGTCGATTTATCCCTAAAATTAATTTTATCTATCTTAACTTTTCTTTTTTTTTCAATCTCTTTTAAATATTTATGGAAAACGAGGGGAGACGGCACTCCATGACACACTAAATCCACCACTAATAATTTTTTATAATCTTTTTTTAAAAAAAATCTTAACCCCACAACTTGACAAGGTGTCCCTGAAAACAAAACCCATTTATTTTTTTCTAATAAAATTTTTATTTTTCTGTATACATTCCCAATCTCACTTTGAACATATTTAGATCCCATTATTTTTTTTAGATCTTTTTTGTTTGAAATAATAATGTGTTTTAAGTGATTTTTATTATCAAACGCAGCTCCACAAATATACCCTTTCTTTCTTAAAAAATATTCAGCTAAAACTGAAAAAATTCCACCAGAAGAACTTTTCATCCTTACTTTTTCATTTTTATTCCAACCAAGGTAAACCTTTGGTATTTTAAATTGAACATTATTATCAATTTCATTTAACATCGGACAAGTCCTATTGCATAAACCACAATTATTACACTTCTTTTTATCAATCATTGGAACTAAAAATCCTTCATTATTTCTTTCCATAAAAATCGCTTTCTGAGGACAAATATTACTACAGGCACCACAATTAGTACATTTTTTATTACCTACTACTTCATTAATACTATTCATTTAATTAAATATTTTCTAACGAAATTAAATTTAACTAATTTTGTTTTCATTTTTTTTCTTATTTTTTTTGGGAAAAACTTATCTACTTTATAAAAGCAAATAATTACTATTTTTCTAATCATCATTTTAATTTTTTTAAATCTTTTAATTTTATTTTCTGGTTTTTTAAAGATAGGTTTAAATGAACCAACCATCATATATTTTTTTAATTGACTAAGTAAATGTTTGTCATCTTCAGTCGTGTTATGGTTTTTAATAGCCTCTTTGTAAACTTTAATTATTTTATTAAGATATAAATCTTTATTGTAATTTTTTTTCGCAAATTCTAAACACTTTTTTGATCTTTCATTCCTTTCTTCATCATGTTCAATATAATACTGAACCACTTTAAAGTATTCTTTTTTAATTCTTTTTGTTGACACACCACATTCAGGTGAATTTACAGTTTCAGGAAGGGCTGTCCCTTCAAGAACAATTGGTAAAACACCACAACTCATAATCTCAACTACCATCATTCCAAAACTATCAGCACTGGATGGTGCTAAAAACAAATCCGTTATTCCGTATATTTTTGACAATAAACTATTATCCTTAACCCAACCAAAATTTATACATGTAATATTTTTTATCTTTATGTTATATGTATTGGCGACAGCTAATATATATATATTCTTCTTTGTTTTGATATTTTTTAAAACATAATCTATATAATCCATTCCTTTGAATCCAGAATAATCACAACGGAAAGTTATGATAAAAGAATCATTAGGGATACCTAATTCTTTTTTTACATTATCCTTATTTATTGGTTTAAAAACTTTTTGATTAATTCCAAATGGAATTATATTTATTTTTTTGCCTTTAAAAATAGGCGATTGGCTAACCTTTTCTTTCATCCACTTCGAGGCAACTATTACTTCAAAATTAGAATTTTGAATTGACTGTTTTTTAATTTCAAAATTAAGACTAGAATTGTCTTTTTCAAGCAAAAAATGTGAATCCAGATATTGACAATCACCACAATTCTTTTTCCATTTCTTACATTCATAATGATGAATACAATGTCCACCCAAACTCCAGGGATCATGTAGTGTCCATACTATTGGTTTCAATCTTGTCATAATTGGTAATAGTTGAATATCAAAAATAAAATTATGTATTAAGTGAAAATGAACTACATTGGTATTTAAAAAAAGTTCATCATACAAAATATCATAAGCAATAGGATTGTTTATTGAATTGAGAGAATATCCTTTTTGAATATCTAAAGCAATTTGCTTAATTTCTTCTCTATCTTCCCTTTTTGAAGATATTAAATAAGTATTTTTATCATTTGATTCTTTATTCCAAACAAGAGATACTGAATCTATCTTAGATTCACGTAAATATTTGTGTAAATTATGGCCATTAAACTTATCTCCAACCAAATCATTATCTCCAATTTGGAGATTACTAAATTCAAAATCCTTTTTTTTATTTTTTGACATAAAAATTACTTTTTATTTCAAATCTAAAGCTTTAAAAAACTTTTTTTTCATAACATCAAATGTTAAATTTTCATCAAAAGCCATTTTTGCATTCAATAAAATTCTTCTTCTATTAAAGGTAGTATCTTTAACTATTTTTTTAATAGAGTTAGAGATAAGTTTAATATCCATTGTATTACAAAAATAACTAGCTTTATATTTATTTAAAAATTTATAAGGAGAAGAGTATTTTGGTCCATGAAATAAAACAGGAATACCTGTTTTTAAATAAGTCGTTAATTTTGAAGGAAAGGATAATTTGGAAATATAACTTTTATTTTTTGCAAAGAAATAAGGACAATACAATAAATCAGAATTTGATATCTCTTCTATAAGTCTTTTTTGTGGTAACCAACCTCTTATTTCTAGATTAACCAAAGTATCAAAATTTAAATCTCTAAAAGATCTACCATAAAACCTTAACACAACTCTCTTTCCACCAAATTGCCAACTCTTTAAAGATAAAGCTTCCATTAAGGCTTTTAATTCATCTATAGCATACGTTTGACCAACAATAACAATTACAAAATCTTTTTTATTATCAATCTTTTTCTTAACTATTTTAATTGAATCTAAACCAGGCATCATAGCAATACAATTAGCACTATATTTTTTACTATACTTTTTAGCCATTTCTTCAGATGTAGTAATACAACTATTCGCTTCTTTTAATACCTTTCCAAATTCATTCATAACCAAACATGAAGTTATTCGATCAAATTTGCAATCACCAAGATACCATTCAGGTGGATCCCAAATCTCTACACAAAATGGCAACTTAGTAATCTTTGAAACTTTCCTAACTAATTTAATTGTGGTTTGTCCTTGAACAACAAACCAAATTTTATCTATCTTATTATCAATAATAAATTTTGCACAATCTCTAGCAATAGTTGGAATTTTAAACAATGAAGAATAATTATTCATTACAAATGAAAAAATAAACCCAAATTTTTTATTACCCCATGACTCGTTAGGTAGAGTCACCTTATGATAATTATTTTTTTTAACAAAATTTTCAGGAATATCAAAACTTAATGATGGATTAGCAATAATAAAATAACTCAAATTATGACCCTCATCTAACAAAAAGTTAGATAAATGTTTTAAAACAATTCCACCAGTAAAATTATTACATGGAGGGACATCGGAGACAAGTAATATCTTCATTGATTATTTACCATTCTTAAATTCTTTATTTTTTAATTCATTTTTAATAAAATCAAGTTCCATTAGTTTTTTTACAACCTCATCCACAGTTAGTCTTTTTGTGTTATGAGAAGTATAGTCTTCCTCCTTTGAAATTTCTTTATCTCCTTGACTAAAATATTTTGCATAATTTAAATCACGGTTATCAATTGATACTCTGAAAAACCCACCAAGATCTTCTGACTTTGACAGTTCCTCACGGTTAACTAACGTTTCATATAATTTTTCACCATGACGAGATCCAATTATTTTAATTTTATTTTTTGCTTTAAAAATCTTTTGCAAAGCAATAGCCAAATCCATTATTGTTGAAGCAGGTGCTTTTTGAACAAAAATATCACCACTTTTAGCATGTTTGTAAGCATAAAGAACTAGCTTTACTGATTCATCTAAAGACATTAAAAATCTTGTCATATTTGGATCAGTTACTGTGATATCTTTACCTTCTTTAATTTGTTTTACAAACAAGGGGATTACAGAACCACGAGAAGCCATTACATTTCCATACCTAGTAGCACAATAAACCGTCTTACTATAGTTTGATCTAGCCTTTGCTACCATTAATTTTTCCATTAATGCTTTAGTCATTCCCATTGCATTTATTGGATAAACAGCTTTATCTGTACTTAAAACAACTATTTTTTCAACTTTATTATTTTCTGCTGCATTTAAAACATTATTTGCTCCAATAATATTAGTCTTCACCGCTTCCATAGGGAAAAATTCACATGAAGGGACTTGTTTTAAGGCTGCTGCATGAAAAACCATATCAACTCCTTTCATGGCTTTGTTTATACTTTCATAATCACGGACATCACCAATAAAAAATTTTACCCTAGATTCACAAAGTTCATTACGTAGCTTATCTTGTTTTTCCTCATCTCGACTAAAAACACGAATTTCACCAATATCAGTGTTTTTTAAAAAATATCTCAACATTCTATTTCCAAAAGAACCTGTTCCACCAGTTATAAGTAAAGTTTTATTTTTAAAACTTATTTGTTTTTTCATATTCTTTTCTTTTATTTTTATAAAAATCAGACTCTTGGAAATCATTATACATCTCAACCACTAAATCTTTCCATTTTGGTGGTTGATAATTAATTTTTTGTCTCAAAATATCAGAATTTAAAGACCTATCTATTTTAACAGTTTCATCAACCACTATTTTAATATTTTTTTTATAAACATCAGCAATAATTTTTAATAAATCATATTTTGAAATTGGATCAACTGAAATTTGATAAAGACCATTTAAAGTTTCATCTGGAATAATTTTCTCAGCCAATAATTTTGCGAATTCTAAAGTAGTAAACCCAGAAAAAATTGCCTTTTTATAACCTTTTACTGTATTTTCTTGACTTAAAAACCAATCTAAAAGAGCTATTTTTGAATTCAATTCATGCCCAATTATCGAAGTTCTTAATGTCAAAGTATTTTTTTTATCTTTGATTTCACCTAAATATTTAGTCATTCCATAAACATCATGGCAAGTAGGTAAATCATTATCTTTATAACTTCCTTTTTGACCATCAAAAACACAATCTGTTGTAAAAGTAATTAATCTAATTTTATTTTTTTTACAAATATCAGATAGTTGATGGGGGAATAAGGCATTAATTATTATGCTTTTGGAAATATTATTTATTTGATCTGATTGTTTAGTAATTCCAGTACAATTAATTACTACTTTTGGTTTTACTTTTTGAATTATTTTTTCTATTGTTTCAATTTTATCAACATACACATTTTCATAAACATTTTTAAAATCAAAAAATTCACTCTTTTTTTTAACAGTCCCAAAAACCTCAAAATTTTTATATTTTGATAAAACCTCAAAAACCTTATGGCCAATCATCCCATTAATACCTAATATTAATATTTTTTTCTTCACTTTCCTTAATATACTACGCTTTTATATTTTTGACTATCAATTAATATAAATAGTTTATACTTCATTAATTAAATGAAAAAACACTTTGATATATCCACCACAAACCTTTTCACTGCTTTTATTTTTATTTTTCTAATATTAGATTCTATTTTTTACCAAGGATTCAGCCAAAAACACTTTTTTATAAATCCTCATTATTTTTTAATATTTTATTTCTTTTTGATAATTTCTCTTTTTGTTTTCGAAAAAATTTCTATCTCTAAAAAAATAATAAAACTTAATAAAATTTTTTTTCCAATACTAATATCGCTTTCAATTTTATTTTTTCTAATAGAACAATATACCTACCCAAATTTTATTTATGGGCATATACACATCAACCCCAACAATTTTGTCTATTTAGTATTTTTAAGCACTTTTATATTTTATATATATGATTATAGAAAAATCAAAAAACATTTTTATTTAATAATCCCTTTAATATGTGTTTTTTTTACTAAAAGATTGTCTTTTGGTATCAATCCTAATTTTGAACTTACATCAGAATTTACAAAAATTCTTATTAATTATATATTATGGCTCACTATTTTATTGTTTTTTATTTCAATCTTTAAAAAACACTCTAATTCCATAGTTGGATTTTTAATCTTTTTCTTTCTTTTTAATTTAACTAATTACTACAAAATAAAATCATGGAATCAACCAATCACTTTTGGAGATATTTACACTGTTGGTAATTTTAAAGAATTTATTGGTGGATTTTTATCATCTAATAAAACCTTAAGCCAAGTTTTAATTTCTTTAATTACCATTTCTTTTTTTATTTTTATCATCAAAAAAATTTTTAACCAAAAAAATCCAAAACTAAATTTGAGAATAATAATTGGCATTATTTCTATAATAATTATATCTATTCCAATTGTTTCACCAAAAACTATTAACAACATAACCTCTGTATTAAAAATAAAATCAAATCTAAGCAATCCTTTAATTTATTGTAAAAATAATGGTATTCTTTTTTGTTTTTACAATGACCTCCAAAATATTAAAAATCCTACCCCAGAAAACTACAATCAAAAAACTATTGACGAAATTTATTCCAATCTATCAGAGAATAAACAGATAATAAATAAAAATGATAATTTAAAACCAAACATAGTTGTCATTCTTTCGGAAGCTCTTTTTGATGTTACAAAATTACCAAATATAAAATTATCCCAAGATCCTATTATTAATATTCGTCAAGATCAAAAATCTACTCTAATATCACCTCAGTTCGGTGGAGGAACTGCTAATATTGAATTCGAAATAATTACTGGATTAAGTAATTATCTTATGAAAGGTAAAGTACCTTATAGCCAAGCTATTTATAAAGATTTACCTACTATTTTTAGTCTTTTCAAAAATAAAGGCTATACAACTACTACTATTCATCCATATCTTCGTTCTATGTTTAACCGTTCATCAGTTTATAAACATTTTGGAGTTGATAAATTTATCACCATAGAAGATATGTCTAGTTATGACAAAACCGGACCATATGTTTCCGATAAATCTTTTACTCAAGAAATATTAAAACAATTTAATTCAACCTCTGACCCTCAACTTATTTTTACCCTTTCTATGCAAAATCATTTTCCCTTTGAAGTTCATCGGTTTGACAACAATCCTATTCAAATAACCAGTTCACTAAAACAAGAAGATCACAATTCTCTTGAAACCTATATTAACGGTATTTATTACAGCGATCAAAGTTATCTATTTCTAAAAGAGGAACTTAAAAAATCATCTAAACCAACTATCGTTATTTTTTATGGTGATCATTTACCACTTTTAAACACTGATTTTGGTATTTACAAATCCCTTAATTTTGTTCCTCAAGACCAATCATCATGGACTACTTCTGACTATAAAAAAATGTATACCACTCCCATTTCGGTCTGGAGTAATTATGAAACTAATATTCAAGTTTCTTCTCCATCTATAACCCCAAATTTTTTATCATTAGAGATATTAAATCTTGCTAATATTAAACCAGAATATCAGTTTAAATTTATTGATTCCATCAGTCAGACAGATACTATTCTTAGTCAGGATTTCACTCCAAAATTTTCATCAAAAGAACTTAGTGATTATAATCTAATTCAATACGATCTTCTTTTTGGAAAACAATATGGTATCAAATAAATAAAATTTATTTAACAAATAAAATATTTAAAACTTTCTATATTATAATAATGAATATGAATCATTTACCTAGTATTGGCATCATCGGTTATATGGGTATGGTTGGGGGGACTACTTATCGTTATTTTAAAGACCAAAATTTTAAAGTCATTGGTTATGATATCCGTGATACCAATAGTGATTTAAATCAAACTTTAAAATCAGATATTATTTTTATTTGTGTTCCCACTCCATTTGATTGGAAAACAAATAAACACGATGACTCCATTGTTAAAAAAGTTATTAATCAAATCCCTAATAATAAAACTGTAGTTATTAAAAGTACTATTAAAATAGGTAGTACTGAAAAATTACAACAAGAATTTCCTAAACTAAAACTTTTATTCAATCCAGAATTCCTCTCTGAATCTACCTGTGATGAAGATTTCCGCCATCCTGACCGCCAATTTATTGGTTACACCGATAAATCAAAAGATGAAGCTCAAAAAGTTTTAAACATACTTCCAGTTGCTACTGGTTGTGGTTTAATCATGCCCTCAAAACAAGCTGAACTACTTAAATATATTAATAATATGCATGGTGCCTTAGCTGTTATGGAATTTAACCATTATTATGAAGTCTGTCAAAAAGAAAATATCGATTATGACACTACTATTAAGGCCGCTACGGCCTCTAAATACTTAAACCCTTACTACACCAACGTCTGGCACAAAAACTATCGTGGCTTTGGTGGTAAATGTTTTCCAAAAGACATCAATACTTGGATTCAATATCTTCAAGAGAATAAAATTGATGACACTCTTTTTAAAGCAGTTAGAGAAATGAATCGAAAAATCCTTAAAGAACAAAATCTAACTGAAGCTGAAGTTGAAAACAAATAATTTATTCTTCATCACGACACTTTAAATCAGCCGCCCAATCTCTATTTTCCATATACCAGTCGACACATTTCTTTAATCCATCATCAAAATTCACTTTTGGTTGCCAATCAAAAAGTTCTTTTGCCTTATTTCCATTAGCCAAGGTTGCTTTCAAATCTGCCTTATTAAATTCTCCATATTCAATAATTGCTTTTTTCCCTGAATATTCCTCAATTTTTTTAATAAGATAATTTAAAGAGTAGGATTGTAATCCTCCCCCTAAATTAATTACTTCATAACCTACTGGTTTTAAAGCTGCAATTGTCCCACTAGCAATATCATTAACATAAGTGAAATCTCTAGTTTGTTCACCATCACCATTAACTGTAATAGTTCTTCCTTCAATAATTTTATTTATGAACTTAAAAATAACCATGTCAGGTCTACCTGCTGGTCCATAAACCGTAAAATAACGAACAATACTAATATCTAAATTATATTGAAAATGGTAAGTATAAGCCATCATTTCAGCTGATTTTTTTGAAGCTGCGTAAGGTGAAATAGGGGAGTTTACTGGTAACGTTTCTAAAAATGGCATCTCTTGTCCAGCATAAAGAGATGATGTAGAGGCTAATACCATTTTTTTGACCCCATATTTCTTCATCATCTCTAAAATATTTAATGTCCCTATGGCATTTGTTCTCATATAAACAAAAGGATCAATTAAACTGTATCTTACCCCCGCTCTAGCTGCTAAATTAATTACTGCTTCAATCTGGTCGTCTTTAAATAATTTTTCTACTTCTTCCAAATTTTCAATATCCATTTTTACGAATTTAAAATTTGGATTCTCCAATTTTTTTAATCGCCATTCTTTCAACCTAACATCATAATAATCATTTAAGTTATCAACCCCCAAGACTTCTTTTCCTTCTTTTAAAAGCATTTCTGCTACCTTAAAACCAATAAAACCAGCTACTCCAGTTACTAATATTTTCATAGTTCAATTTAACACAAAATAGAACCGAAAAAAAATTGTAAAATAGGTAAATATATAAAATATGGAAAAAATCAAAAATTTAATAAATTACCTAAATTTTTTTTACGTTGCCCCAATAAAAAGAAAATTCGGTTTTCACTATACAAAAATACTATACCCTCAATACAGAAAATATATAGGTGACTATACATATGGCCTGCCTCAGATATTTAAATTAAAAAAAAATAGCCAAATTACAATCGGAAAATTTTGTTCAATATCAACTGATGTGAAAATATTTTTAGATATGGAACATGAAACAAAAAATATATCAACATACCCCTTTGGCCGTTTTAATGACTTAAAAACAAATATAAAAACAAGGGTTAAAAGCAAAGGTAATGTAAAGATAGGGAATGATGTTTGGATAGGTTATGGAGTAACAATTTTATCTGGAGTAACTATAGGCGACGGGGCAATAATAGGAGCCAGGTCGCTAGTAACTAAAGACATACCCCCTTACACAATAGTAGGAGGAGTGCCTACAAAAATAATAAGAAAAAGATTTAATAATAAAGATATCAATGCATTATTAAAAATTAAATGGTGGAATTGGAATAAGAAAAAAATAGAAAAAAACATAAAATATCTAAATAATTCTGATATCAAAAACTTTATTAAAAAACATAATAAATAATAAAAAGCTACAAACAAAATCAATGGAAAAAATAAACTGTCCCATATGTAATAACAACAAATTTAAATATTTACTAACTAGCCAAGATAATCTCTACCATATAAAAAGTAAATTCAAACTCATCCAATGCACCAACTGCTCCCTTATCCTAACAAACCCGCGCCCCAATCAAAAAGAAATCAAAAAATTTTATCCTCAAAATTACAAACCTTATAAAACTAACTTCAAAAAAGTCCAAACTAAAATCAAATTTAAACAAAATTTTCCTATTCTTTATAAAGTTATTAATCAAAAAGATACACTTGACGTCAATATAAATAGTAAAAAAAATATTAACGTTTTAGAAATTGGTTGTGGTGCTGGAAACTTTTTATATGAACTCAAATTACTTCATCCAAAATGGAATATAATTGGCACCGATATTAGTCAAAATAATATTAAAATAATAAATAAAAATAAAATAAAATCTTTTTGCTCAAACCTAACTAAACTACCAATTAAATCAAACACTATTGATGTAATTTATGGTTGGATGGTCTTAGAACACATCCACAACATCAACCAAGCACTATCCGAAATCTACCGTGTCCTCAAGAAAAAAAATTTATTTTGTTTTTCTATACCCAATATTAATAGTCTAGATTTTAAAATTTTCAAAAAAAATTGGTTTGCCTTACAACTCCCAACACATCTCTATCATTTTACTCCTTCAACAATTACTAAACTTCTTAACCAACACCACTTTAAAATCCAAAAAATAATTTACCAAAAAACTCTAGCCAATTTCTTTTTTAGTACCCAGATAATAATCAACAACAGTCAACTTCCAATAAAAATTAAAAAAATCATAAACCATCTAATAATCTGGAATCCCATAATCCACATTCTAACCATACCAATTTCTATTCTCTTATCTAAATTAAAACAATCAGGTAGGATTACTATTATTAGCCAAAAATTATGAAAATCCAAAAAAGTTTAATTAGCACCCTAATCGTTACCTACAACGCTCAAAATTATATTCTTTCCACTATTAAGAGTTGTCTTAATCAAACTTATTCTAATTTTGAACTACTTATTCTAGACAATGCCTCTACTGATAACACCATTAATATAATAGAAAATCTAAAAAATCCTAAAATAAAATTATATAAAAGCAAAGAAAATACTGGGCCGTATAAGGGCTTAAATTTTTTACTCGATAAAGCTAAAGGAGAATATATTGCCATTCAAGATCACGATGATCTTTGGCTCCCTCAAAAATTAGCCAAACAAGTAAACTATTTAAATAAAAATAAAGATAGAAATGCTTGTGGTACTCGTGCTTTTATTTTTTATGAAAGTAAACAAATTCTTATCTCTGATAATAAACCGGAAGAAATAAATTACGTCAACCACACCTCTCTTATGTTCCGCAACAATGGTTATCGATATGACCTAAATTATTTATTGACTGATGAACACTTTGAAAAAGTTATTCTTGGTGGCAATAAAACCAAAATTCATTGTTTAAAAGATACTTTATCAATCCATCGAATTAGAGGAGATCGTCACAATCTCTCTAGAACTAGATTTAAATTTAATAAAAAAAATATTTCAGAATATTTATCTATAAATGGTTTATCCATAAATACATTTGTAAATCTATTTGGTATTTTTGTCGCCAAATATTTCCCTCCGTTCTTAGAATGGTTTATTATCGACAAAATAGTAAAATCAAAGTCTAATAAAATTAGTCTAAAAAACTTTCAAAAAAAATACCCCAATCTTTTATAAAAAATCATTCCAAAATATTAATATATTTTTTAATTGAAGCCTTCCAATCAAAACTATCATTTACTTTTTTCTTAGCCTCATCACCTAATTGTTCTCTAAGTTTTTTATTATTAATTAATATTTCAATTTTATCTTTCATAATTTCAATATCTTTAACTGGAATTAATACCCCTGATTTTCCATCGTCAATAATTTCTCTTGTTCCTCCCACATCAGTAGCTACAATTGCCTTACCACATTTAGCCGCCTCAATAATACTTGTTGGTAACCCTTCTGTATAACTTGGATTCACCACTATATCACTAATATTAATAACTCCAATTGAATCTAATCTTTCTAATTGTCCTAAAAATATAATCTTAGACTTTAACCCTAAACTAGCTACATAATCTTTAAGATCTTTTTTTCTAGGCCCATCACCAACTATAAATAAAACCCAATTATCATTTAAAAGTTTACTAACTGCTTCAACTAAATCTCTCACTCCTTTACCATCTATTAACCTGCCCGTATAAGCAATTTTAATTTTATCTTTGTATTCTTTTTTAAGCTTTAAATTATCTTTAACCCCGTTAATTTCTATTCCTCTATAAATAACTTCATATTTTCTTTTGGGAAATATTTTTTTACAAAATTCAGCTGAAGCCAAAGAATTAGCCACTATCTTATCTGCTCTTTTTAATATCCATCGGCCAAAAGTATAATCAAATGATTTTGCTATAAAAGATTTAAATTGACTATTTAATTTTACAAAGTCTGATCCATGCTCGATATGTAACCATTTAATTTTATTTTTCTTCGCCCAAATTCCTGCCATAACAGAAGTCATAAAAAATCTAGTTCGAGAAATTACCCAATTATATTTTTGACTTGATAACTCATTTTTCAAATTCCAATATTCTTTTTTCCAAAAACAAGGTAGGGGATAGTTAGGAATAATTTCCCAAGCAGGATATCTAATAATTTTAACCTTGCTGTATCTTATTTCTTTTTTAATTGCTTCTTTAGGTAAACGAGGGGTAAATACTGTAATTTCAAAACCATTTTTTACTAGATATTTATTAAACTCATCTGCATGACTTTCCAAACCACCAATATGGGGGGGATAATAAGGACAAAAAACTAAAACTTTTGAATTCATTTTTTAACTTTTATATCTTTAATTGCCAATCTTCGAATCATCTTTTCCATATCTGTTTCCAACTTTTTAATCTTAATATTATTTTCAATAGTTACATAAGTCAAAATCATAAAAGTTCCTATCATCCCCAAATCCATCACCCTAACTATAAATAATTCTTCTAATAAAGGCTCTAATAATTGAGGGAAACACGTTATAAATATAAATAAACCAAAAATAACTAACCAAAAAATAAATAGTTTATTAGAAACATCTTTCTTTTTCCAATGCAAAAACAAAGAATAAACCATCAACAAAGCAAAACAAACCAAAATTATTTGCAAATAAATAATACTCATTATTAAATTTCCTTTTTAATTAATTTAATAATCTTACCATTAATTAAATCTCTAGTATAATTATGCCAACTAGAAATTATTATCTTTCCTACTTTAGTTTCTCTCCACACTTCTCTAAATAAAGATTTTTTATCTAAAACCAAATTTCCAATCAAAGTTTGGTTATTATCATCACAACACTGGATTTTATATAAAACTATTTCCTTTAAATTATGATCAATTTTATCCATTTATTTCTTTATATACCAAAAAGGAATTTTACTCAAAATTTTAAACGCATCAAAAATTGTCATCCCTTTATACTTATCAACATAAATTGTATCAATTTTTATTTCACCAAAGGGAATTTTATTTTTCCCTACTTTAATTGCCATCTCTGTTTCAATCCCATATCGACATGACTTCCATTTAATTTTTTTAGAAACTTCTTTTCTAAAACCCAAAAACCCACAAAGTAAATCTTTTCTTTTCATCTTAAATAACCAACTAACTAACCAACCAACAAATTTACTCCCATTTCTTCTTATTAATGGTGCTTTTTTATCCAACTCTCTATAACCAAACACTACTGGATAATTTTTTAATCCTTGGATAAATTTAGGTAAATGTTTTGGATTATGTTGACCATCAGCATCCATAAAAATTACAGCTTCAGCACCTAGTTTCCAAGCAATTTTTAAACCAGTGTTCATTGCTGCCCCTTTCCCTAAATTTACAACATGATCAAAAATAAATACTCTCTTGTTTTTAGAAAAATTACTTTTTAACAAATCATATGAATTATCACTTGAACCATCATCAATCGCAATTATGACAACATTTTTATCAACCCTTAAAATTTTATTAATTACTTCAATTGCCCTATTTCCCTCATTATAAACCGGTACAATTATAAAAATTTTCATTTATCTAAAGATATTTTATAAATATTACAATTATCCATTGGACTCTGATAAACCTTTTCTATTTTTTTACCCTCAACTATAATATTCCATTCATTTCTCCAAGCATCAAGGCTATTAGTTACATAATAATCAGACAAATAAACCTCCTTCCCTTCATTTAATTTTTCATCATATATCTTCTTTAATGGGGGAACAAAATGTTTATTTAACCCTCTAGTCATAAAATCTTGACCAGCTGCTAATGGTAAGTAATTTAAATCAACCCCATAGGCATCAAAAAAATATAATGGTAAAAAAGACCCAAAATAAGCTTGTTTTTTATCAACCATAAAATCATCAATCATCCTTAAACATAAATAATTCCACGGATCTTCTCGATGTCTAAAATTCAAACCTACTTGTTTTTTTAATGATATTGCTTTCATTTCCCAATTTTTAGGTTGATAGCTTGTCAAAAATATATTTATCATTAAAAACAAAAGCACTACTATTAATGGTCTTTTAAACTTAACCGTCAATTTATCAATAAACATTGCCCCTATCATTATCATTATTGGCAATAAAACTTCTACATGCCTTCCTTCAGTGTCAACAAAAACTGACATAGCTAAAACCAACAACACTAAAGGAGTAATTAATTGTAAGAACAAACAACGTTTTTTCTTATCAAACAACATTATCCCCACTCCTAATAAAAAGATTACTACTATGTCCCAACTAACCATTCTTTGCCAATACCATAAATTACGACATTCACCTCCCTTTAAACAAGAGAAATAAAAATTAAAATTATTAGCTAAATATTTTATATTAAAAGCATTACTACTTAAGTTTAAAATTTTAGGTAGATAAAAAGCCAACATTATTACTCCCAAAAATCCTCCAATTATTAGTAAATTTTTTATCTTAAAAGATCGTAACTTTTCCCAAAAAATTTTTATTAAAAAAGAAATTGCAAAACTTCCCCCTAAAACTAAATTTGTATTTTTTAGTTTTAAACTTACTGCCACAAAAATTAACATCGGAATCAAATAAATCCACTTAAATTTCAAAGATAAGAAAAATAAAAAAACAGCTACTAAAAAATAATTAGCATTTTCTGCCATTGCCAATTGTGGCTGATTAAAAAAATAAAAATTAGTCACTAATAAAAACAACGAATATCCCACGATATACCATTTATTTTTTTTAAATATATTTTTTAAAGCCAATCCAAAAAAAACTATTGCCCCCAAACCTAAAACCACATTAGCAATATAAAAAGCTCTAATATCTCCAAAAACCTTTAAAAATGGAGCTAAAAAGTAACCATAAGTATTTGGTACTGAAATTTTGACAATCTTATCAGCCACTCCTAAATTCCAACCATTACCTCTAGCCCAATTCCAAGCTGGAAATGAATAAAGAATTGTATCTGGATAAGGTTCTAAATTAGAAATTAAACTATTGTCACCAAAAGGGGATTTATAAGCCAACCCTAAATAAATCACTACTCCCAAGACTAAAACTAAAATTAATCCAAATTTTTTCAAAAATGCTTTCATGCCTATCTCCCCACAGATATATATTCAAACCCCATTTTCTTCATTTCTTTAACATCATATATATTCCTACCATCAACAATATTAGGAGATTTCATGGCTAATTTTATTTTATTTAAATCAACTGTTTTAAATTCTGGCCATTCAGTTACAATTACTAAACAATCAGCATCTTTAACTGAATTTAATAGATCTTTTTCAAAAATTACCCCCTTATCTAATATATTTTTGCCTGATTTTTGAGCAATTGGATCAAAAACTCTAATATTTGCATTTCTATCCATTAATTGCTTAATTACCGTCAATGATGGAGCTTCTCTAATATCATCTGTATGAGGTTTAAAAGCTAATCCCCAAATAGTAATTTTCTTTTCACTTAAATCTTGACCTACTAATTTTTGAATCTTAGGTAATAAAGATTGTTTTTGAGCTACATTAGTATTTTCAGCCGCCTCTAATATTCCAAATCTAACTCCATTCTCTTGAGCTATTTGGATTAATCCTTTAACGTCTTTTGGGAAACATGACCCACCGTATCCCACTCCAGCATGTAAAAAAGCTTTCTTTCCAATTCTTTCATCTAACATCATCCCAAAAGCCACATCTTTTACATCAGCTCCAATTTTTTCACAAATATTGGCTACTGAATTTATAAAAGAAATTTCTGTCGCTAGAAAGGCGTTAGAAGCATATTTAATTAATTCTGCTGTCTTAGTATTAGTCAAAACTATTTCTGATTTTAAATTCTTATAAAGATCAACCATTATTTCCTCGGCTCTTTTTGATCCATTTCCAATTACTATCCTATCTGGATTCATAAAATCATAAACAGCCGATCCTTCCCTTAAAAATTCAGGGTTAGAAACCACATCAAATTCACCTTTATAATAATTTTTGATTATTCTTTCTACACTTTCTCCGGTTCCAATTGGAACTGTTGATTTATTAATTATTACCTTATATCCATTCATATTCTTGCCAATAGTTTCAGCTGCTGTTTTTACATATTCCAAGTTAACACTCCCATCAGGAAGCGGGGGAGTTCCAACGGCTATAAAAATAATTTCTGAATCTTTTATTGCCTTAACTGCATCAGTAGTAAAAGTTAATCTTTTCTGTTTATAATTTTCCTTAACTAATTCTTCCAACCCCTGTTCATAAATAGGAATAATCCCTTTATTTAATTTCTTAACTCGATCTTTGTCTATATCAACTCCAATTACTTTATTCCCTAGTTCTGCAAAACAAGTTCCAGTTACTAATCCTACATAACCAACCCCTATTACTGCTATTTTTTTCATAAACCAATTATAATTGAAAAAAAATACTTTGCCAGCATCTTTATTTTATTTCTAAAATTTTTGCCTGATTATCTTGACCTTGGATTCTATAATTTATCTCTTCATTCAATCCTTTTCCTAATAAAACTTCACCCAAAATTTCCTCAGATGAAATCATCAAAACCTCACTATTTTCATCGTTAAAAGAAAAATCCCTTTCTTTCTTGGGAATTATTTTTACTCGTTGAATATCACCATCATCAAAAACCAACATTACTTCACTCCCCACACCTATTTTAATTTCTTCTTCTTTAATCACTCTTACACCACATTATACACCAATCTCCAATGAAACTTAAATAAATGAACTATTATTTAGTATTTAATTTTTGATACCACTTCCAAGCACTATCAATAATAGTTTCTAAATCAGCATATTTTGGTTGCCAACCTAATATTTTCTTTGCTTTTGTTGAATCAGCTACTAATGTTGGTGGATCACCAGCTCTTCTTTCAGCTTCAGTCACTTTAAAATCAACTCCAGTTATTTTTTTAGCTACGTTAATTACTTCTTTTACTGAAAAACCACTTCCATTACCTAAATTAAAATTATCCGACTCCCCACCATCCATTAACTTTTTTAGGGCCAAAATATGAGCTTGAGCCAAATCATTCACATGAACATAATCACGGACACAAGTTCCATCGGTAGTAGGGTAGTCAGTTCCAAAAATTTTAATATCTTCTCTTTTCCCTGCTGCCGCATCCAATATTAATGGGATTAAATGAGATTCTGGGTTATGATTTTCTCCAATTTCAGTCTCTAGATCAGCTCCACAAGCATTGAAATATCTTAAAGCAATATATTTAAACCCATAGGCCGTATCATAATCAGATAATATTTTTTCTACCATCAATTTTGCCATTCCATATGGATTAATTGGAGATTGTGGGTGTTTTTCATCTATAGGAGTATATTTAGGATCACCAAAAGTTGCTGCTGTTGAAGAAAAAATTATTTTTTTAACATCATTTTCCAACATTACCTGAAATAAATTTAAAGTATTTCTAACATTATTTTGATAATACTTTTGTGGATCTTTAACTGATTCTCCTACTTCAATAAAAGCGGCAAAATGCAACACTGCTTCAATTGGATATTTTTTAAAAACTTCTCTAATACTCTCAATATTATTTAAATCTCCTTCAAAAAATTCTCCCCACTTAACTGCTTCCTTATGTCCTTTAACTAAACTATCAAAAATTACTGTTTTATAACCCTGTTTATTTAATTCTTTATTTATATGGGATCCAATGTATCCCGCTCCACCAACAATTAAAATCATAATTTATATTAATTAATTTTTAACTAAAGTAATTTTAACATCAAAGAGATTCATTAATTTTCATTAACATCATTTTGTCATTACCAAATAAATACTCTTTCTCTTTTATATAATTCTTATTAATAAACTGCCAAATTTTTTGAGTCTGATTGGGAACAATAGCATCTGCTCTAGTTAAATTATTAGACACCAAGACATATTCAATTTTTTCTTTTAAAAGCATCTCAATTGTTTCTTCTTCCATTTTCTGAGTATATTCATTATTAAAATATAAATAACGAATTGGTGCTTGTTTCCCTAAAGCTTGGTACAAACTGGCATGTGATGGATAAACAAAAAGAGTTTTATCTCCCAAATCTTTTCTCATTTGTTCTAATGTCTGGCTATTTGTTTTGTCTAATTGATAACCTCCATAATTACTATTCTTAACTTCTTCTAAATATAAAGGCATTTGTTTAAAACCACTATTTATATTTTTTATTCTTGGAACTTCTAATTGTCTTTTAAAATAAAAAGTAAATAAACTTTGTGATCGAACCATTACTTGAAAGGCAACTATCACCATCACAATTGAAATTAACCCTATTCCTTTTTTAATCCATTTATTCCCAATTAAAATACAAAACAATAAAACTAATAATAAAAGAGGGATTTGTCTTTTTACTGTAAATACTTCTAATCCTATTAATAAAACTGTTAACCCAAAAACCTTAATCGATATTTTTTCTTTTTTAATCGATTCCCAACTAATTATAAGTTTATAAAAAGCTATTGTAATTATTGGAATTAAAAGAACTATTCCATAATACAAATGGTCAAAATCAGCTCGTCCCAAAGCATTAGCAAAACCCAATAAACTCATAATAGCTAAACACAAAAATGCTTTATTCTTATCCCTTTTGGCTATCAATACAGAAAAAATATTTAATATCATGAAAAATTCAAACAAAGGGTAATCAACCGGTTTAATTATAATTTTCATTATCTTTGGTTGAGCCAAAACTCCCATTAAAAACACATCATGGAAAAAATTAGGCAATGATCCATTAATTAAAATTAAAAGAAAATAACCAACCTGAAAAATTAAATAAGAAATGTAAAAAGGGGAGTTATTTTTATCTTTTTTATAATTTATAAATTCAGTAATCCCTACCGCTATTAAAGCAAAAATTCCCGACTCAATTCTAAAAAATCCAATTAATCCTAATAATATTCCTGCCAAAACTGAAATTATTTTATTATTGTTTTGTTTTGACCAAGAATAAAACCCAATAAATAATAAAATAACTAAATGGGTATCTTGTCCTGATCTCAAAATTAAACTATAAATAATCGCTGCTACTAAACCCAAAACCAAACTTAAATACTTATTATCTTTATTTAATAATTTATAAGTTACCCAATAAATTGCCCATGGTACCAAAACCCGTGCTATTAAAACACTATAACTATAAAATAAAGGAACTGAAATATTAACTCCAAATAATTTATTGATAAATGCCAAACTTATAAATCTACCTGGGCCATAAACTATTGAAAAATCTTGATACAACTTTGATCCATTATTCAAAAGATAAGCAATAAACGCCGCTACTTCTGAATCACCATAAGCAAACCCATGAAAAGTTGCCAGATTAAATATTGTTGAAAAATTTATTAAAAACAAAAAGACAAAAACTAAGATATGAAAACAAATCCCTTTATTTACCTTCACTACAGAATAATATCAAAATTTGAATTATTCTGTTTTTTTATCAATATTCTTAAAATCCGGTGTCAATGTTACCAACCCACCAATTAATGAATTTATTATTGCCAATATTCCACCGAAAGTAGACATTAATAATATTCCCTCAGCCATTCCTCCAACCTTTAAAAAGAAAAATAAATAAAGTTGCTCTCTAGCTCCAAATCCAGCCACCGAAATTGGTAATAATAATATCAACGATATTATTGGAATATAAATAAAAATAGAAAAAATACTTAAATTAGCCCCAAAATAACAACTTATAAACCAAACTTGTAATACCCAACCAAACTCACTAAAAATTGATATAAATATTCCCTTTATTATTTGTCCTAAATTTTCTCTATTTACTAATTCGTCCACGCTAACAAGTCTTTTAAAAATCTTTTTCTTAAAAATTGTCTTATTTATATCAAAAAAATAAACAAAAATATAAAAAGCTAAACAAACTATTACTATTCCAATAACCAAATACAAAACCATATCTGGAATAAATATATTTTTACTTCTCGCAATAAAAATAAAAATTAAACCCACAAACATATAAGTTGATAACCCCACAAACCTATCTAAAAATACCGACCCTAATAATTTTGTTTTGGGGATTTCTGGATATTTCTTATCAATGATTATCCATTTGACAACATCAGCTCCCACTGAAGTTGGTAAAAATAAACCATAAAAAGATGCTGCCCAACTTGATTTAATAAAATTCCAAACATCACTAAACTTTGGTTTTTTGATTAAAAGCAAACTCCATCTATAAGAAATTAAAAAAGTAAAACAAATAGATATCAAAATATTAACTAATACAAACCAAAATTTTATCTCCACTAATTTACTAAATAAACTCATCATATCTACTTTTTTAAAAGCAAAATAGATTAATACTATTGAAAAAATTAGCTTAAATATTCTTGAAGAAAAAATCTTTTTAAAAAAATTAAACATAAAACTATACTAGAATACCACGTATAATATGGTTATAAATCATGAAAATTCTAGGCCTTAGTCATATTTTTCCACCAGCCATCGATGGGGGATCGAAGGTAGTTTACAAGCTCGGTCAATATTTTGAATCCCAAAACAATCAACTTCTTTATCTATCATCTAATTGTTTTAGTACTGATGATTTTGTTAACTCAAAATCAACTAAAACCAGTTCTAGTTATTTAAATTTTATTAAACTTCCAGTCTACAAAAATCTCCGTCGTCCTTTAAAATTTTTAAATCTATTTTTACCTCAAAAAACTTACCTTTCTGATCTTTTAAAAGTTTTTCAAAAAGGCCCAATTTTTAAATTAATCCCTTTTATTAAAACAACTATTAAAATTATTAAATTCCACCCTGATTTAATTATTGCTGGACCACTTCCAACTACTATAGTTATTTACGCCCACCTTTTTAAAAAATTAACCCACTCAAAACTTCTTATCAATTCTTCCTTTCATCAAACTGACCCAGATTTTCATTATCTTCCTCTTATTAAAACTCTTAAAAAAGCAGATTATCTTTGGACCCTAACTCAATATGAAAGTAATTATTTTATTAAAACTCTTCATCTTAACCCTAAAAAAATAATCTTAGCTGGTAATGGTGTTGATTCCACTCTTATAACCAAAAAATCTATTAAAACAACTTCTAAAACAACCAAAAACAAAATCTTATTTATTGGTAATCTTTCTTCCCATAAACGAGTTGATTTCCTTATTAAATCCTTTTCTTCCCTAATTACTAATGACCAAAAACTTAAATCTAATAAATTAATAATCGTTGGCCAAAAAACCCTCTTTTATCCCCAAATCAAAAAAATATACAACTCCCTTAACCCAGATATTAAAACTCAAATAGAATTTAAATTTAATATTGTTGATCAAAAAAAATTAATCAAAATTATTGATGATTGCCAGTTTTTAGTTCTTCCATCCATCCAAGAAAGTTTCGGTCTAGTTTTAATTGAAGCTTGGGCCCGAGGTAAACCAGTTATCACTACTAATATTCCACCACTTCAAGAATTAGTTACCAAATCAAAGGCGGGCCTAACTTTTAAGATAGATGATTCTACTAATCTTCAAAAACAAATCAAAAAATTATTAAACGATCCTAAGCTTTGTTCTAAACTTGGTCAAAATGGATTAAATTATGTTAAAAATAACTATACCTGGGCCAAAGTTGGTCAAAAAATATGTCAAAAAATTTAATCCTTATTTTAATAATCATTGTTCTCGTTCCTCTAATTGTTTTTTTATTTTCTAAAAAAAATTCAAACCCTCAGTTTTCTAGTACTAAATTAAAACTAAATAATATTGAATACGATATTGAAATTGCTCGCACTATTTCTCAAAAATCTACCGGTCTTTCCAACCGAGACAATCTTTGTCCTAATTGCGGGATGATTTTTATCTTTAAACAAGATGGAACTCTTCCTTTTTGGATGAAAGATACTCTTATTCCTCTTGACATGATTTGGATTAACTCAACCGGGGGAATTACTGACATTATTACTACTACTGAAACTAATTCACTTAAAATACTTCAAAACAGTCAACCAGCTAAATATGTTTTAGAACTAAATGCCCGTGATGCTCAAAAGTTAGATCTCAATATTGGAGACACTATTAATATGCCCATCGATTTATAAAAAAAATGGCCAATAAAATAAAACAAACTAATAGCCCTTCTTTTTCTATTATTATCCCTAATTACAATGGCTCCCAATTTCTAGACGACTGTCTTTATTCTCTTTATCAAGCCATCAAACAATGTTCTGGCAACTTTGAAATTATCATTATTGACAATGCTTCTAAAGACGACAGCCTTGATGTTATTAAAAATTTCTTTAACCAATATAAATCAACTAAAATGAGTGCCAAAATCACTCAACTTAATACCAATCTTGGTTTTGCTGGCGCTGTTAATATGGGGATTAATCAAGCTAAATATGAATATGTCGTCCTTTGTAATAATGACCTAACTTTAGAACCAAATTGGTTTCAATTAATTTCTGATACTATCAAAAATAATAAAAATCCAAAAATTACTACCTTTTTTGGCACTGTCCTTAGTAAGGGCGGTACTACTTTCGAATCTCAAGGTCTCAAATTCTTTATTAAAGGTAAAGCTAAAAATGTTTCTAATGGTAAAACTTTTAAAAAATCTCTATTACCAAAATTAAATAAAATTGTTTGGGGTGCCTCTGCTGCTTTAGTCGTTTATCAAAAAGACATCATCCAAAAAATTGGTCTCTTTGATGATGATTTTTTTGCCTATGAAGAAGATGTTGATGTTGCCCTAAGATTAGCCAATTTAAATTATAAAACTCTCTATATCCCTCAAGCCATCTGTTACCACCTAGGTGGGGGAACTAGTAATAAAATGGGTAATTTTAGAAATCGTATGGATGCTAAAAATTGGATCTACCTTATCAAAAAAAATTATTCAACTAAGGATTATTGGTCTAATTTCCCATCAATTTTTATAGAACGTCTTCGTAATTTATCTGGCCTAACTAAAGCCACTATAAAAACTTACAAACTTAAATCAATCTACAAACTTCCTTTTGACTTAATCAAAACTTATGGCGAAGTCTTAATTAAACTTCCCAAAATGACTACTAAAAGAAAGCAAACTCAAAAACTGTTAAAATCAATCAAACTATGATCATTGGCATCGATGTTTCTACTGTTAGCTATCAAACTGGAGTTAGTAATTACACTCTTAACTTAGTTAAAAACCTTGTCAAAACCGACAAAACTAACCAATATAAACTTTTCTATTCCTCTCTTCGACTCCCTCTACCACCTGAAATCAAATCTCTTTCCTCTTATAAAAATGTTTCTATTTTTCAATTTAAAATCCCTCCTACCTTACTTCAAATAATTTGGAATAAACTTCGACTTTTCCCAATAGAATTATTTATTGGTAAATGTGATCTCTTCCATACTTCTGATTGGACTCAACCACCAACCATAAAAGCCAAAACCATTGCCACTATTCACGATCTAACTCCCTTTCTTTATCCTCAATGGCACCACCAAAGAGTTATTAAGGCTCATAAAAATAAAATGTATTGGGCAGTTAAAAAATGTTTTCATTTCATTTGTGTTTCTCAAAATACTAAAAAAGATTTACTAAATTTATTCCCCAAAATTGATCCTCAAAAAATAACTGTTATCTATGAAGCCGCTGAAGATAAATTTAATAAATTTTTAAAACTATCTAAAACCGCTCAATCTCTTCAAAAAGAAAAAATCCAAAAACAATATGGTCTTAAAAATTTTGTTTTAGCTCAAGGAACTAGAGAACCAAGAAAAAATTTAGATCGTTTAGTCAAGGCTTTTATTCTCTTTAAAGAAAAAAATCCCAAAACTCAAACTGAATTAGCCATCACTGGTAAATACGGTTGGGGAGAGGATGTTCAAGCCAACCACCCTGGAGTAAAAATATTAGGGTTTATTCCCGAAAAAGATATGGTTGCTCTTCATGCCAGTGCTATTTGTTTAGCTTACCCATCCCTCTATGAAGGCTTTGGTTTACCTTTAGTTAAATCTCTTAAAGTTGGTGTCCCTATTATCACTAGTAATACTTCTTCTCTTCCAGAAATTACCCAAAATTCCGCTATTCTAGTTAACCCAACTTCTATTGAAGAAATTTATAAAGCTATTGAAAAAATAGTTAAATCTCCCAAACTACGTCAAAGTTTAAGTGAAAAAGGAATTATTATTAGTAAACAATATGATTGGATCAAAACTGCCAATCAAACTTTATCTGTTTATCAAAGTCTATGTTAATTGGTATTGATGGTAATGAAGCTAATGTTGCCAATAGAGTAGGTGTTGGCCAATATGCTTATAATCTTTTATTAAATCTGTCTCGTCTTGATTCTCAAAATCAATATATCGTCTATTTAAAAAATCAACCAGCCTCAGATTTTCCTCAAAGTACTCCTAACTGGCAATACCGTGTCTTTGGCCCTCAAAAGCTTTGGAGTCGACTAGCTCTCCCACTTTATCTCTTTTTCCAAAATGAAAAATTAGACTTATTTTTTTCTCCTAGTCACTATTCACCACTTTTTTGTACTTGTCCTACCATCCCTACCATCCACGACCTCGGTTATCTTCAATTTAAAAGTCAATTTACTAAAAAAGATCTATATCAATTAATCAATTGGACTAAAGGTTCTATTAAAAAAGCTAAACATATTATTACCGTCTCAAAATTTTCTCAAGGTGAAATCGAAAAAACTTATTCCATTAATCCTAATAAAATCAGTATTGCCTACAATGGGGTTGACACTCCACCTACAATTGACCTTAAAACTCAACAAAAAATATTATCCGATTACAATTTAAAAACCAATAATTATTTCCTTTACCTTGGAACTCTCAAACCCAATAAAAATATTCCTTTTTTAGTTAGATCTTTTTCTAAATATCTAAAAGAAATTAAAACCAAAAATCCAAAATCTAATATCTGTCTTGTTATTGCTGGTAAAAAAGGGTGGCTCTTTGATGAAATCTTTCAAACCGTCAAAGAAGAGGGGATAGAATCTCATGTTGTTTTTACTGATTTTGTTAATGAAACTCAAAAATGGACCTTGTATCAAAATGCTATTTGTTCAATTTTACCCAGTACTTACGAAGGTTTTGGTATCCCAGTCATTGAATCGATGAAAGTTGGGACTCCAGTTATTGCCTCCACCATTCCACCTCTAAAAGAGGTTATCCAAAATGCCAGTCTTTTTATCGATCCTAAAAATGAAGCTGATCTTGTTAAAAAAATGATTGAAATTTCTGATCCTAAAATTAGAGAAAAATATTCTGTTTTAGGGAAAAAACAAGCCGATAAATTCACTTGGGTTAATACCGCTAAATCAGTGTTACAAGTCTTTGAAAAATTGGTAAACTAAACATATGAAAGATCGAACTGGAAAAAATTTAAATTCTCAAGACATTTTCCAAAAAATTATTAATCGAATAAAAACTATCTGTCTTGAATTTTGGTTAATGATTTTACGTTTTGTCGGTTTTATCCCTATCCACACTATTAGAAAAATATTTTATTTAGCCTCTGGAATAGATATGCCCTTTAATTCAACTATTCATATTGGCGCTAATTTCTTTAAACCCAGTAATATCTCTATTGGTAAAGACACCATTATTGGTGACCACTGTTTCTTAGATGGTCGAGCTCCTTTAAAAATTGGTAATCATGTTGGTATTGCTAGCCAAGTTTTAATCTACAACGATGAACATGATATTAATTCCCCAGATTATGGTAATTCTTTTGGCCCAGTTGAAATTGGTGATTATGTTTTTATCGGCCCTCGAGCTATCATCTTACCTAATATTAAAATTGGCAAAGGTGCTGTTATTGCTGCTGGAGCTATTGTTACTAAAGATATTCCTGATTTTGAAATTTGGGGAGGAGTTCCTGCTAAAAAAATTAGCGATAGAAAAATAGACAATCCCAATTATAAGCTTGGTCGACCCATGCTCTTTCAATGATGTTTAAAAAAATAATTATTGTTATCTTTGTTGTTTTTAATGTTTTTACCCTTCTTTATTTAATTTCCCCAACTCCTAAATTACCCGATTTAGTCAATAGTGTTAAATCAGATTTACCTGGTGATACTATTCAAATTTCCAATGTTTCTGCCTTTTACACTAACATGACTCGAACTGAAGTTATTAATTTTTATAAAAGTTATTACTATGGTTTATTTAGAATCAAACTAAACCACCCTCCAGAAAAAGCTAAAGACATAATCGTTAACACTATCCAAAGTTATTACCTTGAAGAGTTTATTCTTCCTTTTAAAGAAACACTTTATGTAAATGGATTTGAATGGGAGAACGATGTTTTTACCAAAGAAGATAAACGAATTAAAAATAAACTTATTTTTAAAGACAAAGAATATAAAGCCAAAATTACTATCCGTACCTTTCCTGTTTCTATTCCTCGTCGTCTAATTTCTTTTTTCTTTACTGAATTTTCTATTATCGCTATTTTTTATCTTCTTAAATCAACTTTCAAAAAATGACCAATCCTTTAATCTCTATTATTATCGTTTCCTACAATACCGCCAAATTAACTATAGATTGTCTTAAATCAATCCTCCAAGACAAAGGCTTAAAAGAAAATCAATTTGAAATAATTATTATTGATAATAATTCTCCAGATGATAGTGTTTCTCAAATAACTAAATTTAAAGATTCATTAAAATCTTCAAATTGCCAAATTAAAATTATTGCCAACAAAAATAATCCCGGCTTTGGTAAAGCCAATAATCAAGGTTTAAAAATGGCTAATGGCAATTATATTTTATTTCTCAATCCAGACACCATCATTCTTCACTCAGCCATCAGTCAAAGTCTTGATTGGCTTTCCTCTCACCCTGAGGCCTCTACTTGTACTGCTCAATTATTAAATAAAGACGGCACTATCCAAGCCAGTGGAGGATTTTTCCCTAACCTTGCTAATGTTTTTACCTGGTGTCTCAGTCTTGATGATCTCCCTTTAATTAATAAAATTATTAAACCCATTCACCCTCATACCCCTAACTTTTACACTAAAGACCGTTTTTATTTAAAAGATCATCCTCAAGATTGGGTTACTGGAGCTTTTATGTTGGTTAGAAAACCAATTTTAGATAAAGTCAAAGGTTTTGATGAAAATTACTTTATGTATGGTGAAGAAGTTGAATTGTCTTATCGGATTAAAAAAGCTACTCCAAACAATCAAGTCTGGTATCTTATTGGACCTCAAATTATTCACTTAGGCGGAGCTTCTGCTATTAATCGAATAGATCCTATTCTTAATGAATATCGAGGTATTCTTTCCTTCTTTAAAAAACATAAAAATAATTTTCAATATCAAATTGTTAGAATCTTACTAAAGATAAACGCCTTTACTCGCGCTGTTATTCATTTTTCGCCTCTTTACTTAAAAGCATGTTCAAAAATATAAATATCTTTAAATCAATTTTAGCCATCCTTATTTTGTTTATCCCCCTCTATCCAAAATTCCCTCTTTTAAATGTCACTGGTACTTATGTTGCCATTAGATTAGATGACATTATTGTGGCCATTTCTGTTTTAATTTGGCTTATTTATCAAATCAAAAATAAATTTCCTATTTTTAAAATTAAAATAACACCTCTCTTTATTGCCTATTTTCTAGCAATTATTGCTAGTTTTATTACTGCCTTTTTAATTTATCAAACTGAAAGTTTAAACATTTTATTACTTAATCTCTTCCGTCGTTTTGAATATATGTCTCTTTTCTTTATTACTATCCAAGCCATTAAATCAATTAAAGATCTAAAATTCCCTTACATTTTCTTACTCATTGCCACTGCCTTAGTTTGTGTTTATGGTTATGGTCAAAAGTATTTTAGTTTCCCAGTAATTTCTACTATGAACTCTGAATTTTCCAAAGGTCAACTCCTCCAAATGAATATTTGGACTAGGGTCAGCTCCACCTTTGCTGGTCATTACGATTTAGCCGCCTTTTTAAGTGTGGCTCTAATTATTATTGGTGTTGTTGCTATCATCACTAAAAATAAATTATTAAAAATATCTAGCTTAATTGTTTGGATAGCTGGATTTCAAATCTTATCTTTTACCGCTTCTCGTGTTTCTATTTTTGCTTTTTGGGGAGGCATTTGTTTAACCTTATTTTTAATTAGAAAATATTTATGGATCATCCCAATTAGTCTTGTAGTTTTATTTAGTATTTTTAATTCCAAAGATCTCAATCAACGACTCTTAGCTACTATTCCTGCTCTTAAAAATCAGTTTATTAATTCTAATTCTTCAAATTCTCCTTCCACCCCCACTCCCACTCCCATCCCAACAATAACAATCAACCCCACTCCCACCTCTATTACTACTACCACTATTAAAACCACTTCTATTCCTACCATAGTCAGACACCAAGAAACTGAAACCTACCCTGAAGTTGATAGTGATGTTGGCGTTGCTCGATCTGGAGAAATTCGCTTCAATGCTGAATGGCCCAGAGCTATTAATGCCTATAAAAAAAATATTATTACTGGGACTGGGTTAGGTTCAATCACCCTAGCTACTGATAATGATTATCTCCGCTGTTTAGGGGAAAGTGGTCTTCTTGGTTTAATCACCTTTGGTTCAATTATTTTATTTTTTATTATTAAAACTATTCCATTTTCATTCAAGAAAGACAAAAATCCATCTCAAATTTTTGCTATCATTCTCTTTGGTGCTTTAACCACTACTTTAGCTAATGCTGTTTTTATTGATGTCTTTGAGGCCTCAAAAACCGCCTATCTATTTTGGATTATGATGGCCATATATTATCAATTGTTAACCTTCTCTCATGAAAAAAAATAAAAGAAAAATTTTAATGATTACTCCTTATATCCCACGATTATCACAATCAGGTGGTCAAAACAGTTCTTTTTACTCTATAAAATACCTTTCTCCTGACAACAACATCACTCTTATTTGTCTCAGTCCTGATGAAGAAGGCTTAGAAGATATTAAACAATATTGTTCAAAAGTTATTGTTGTCAAAAGAGGCAAAACTTGGGATCCTAAAAAAGTTTTATTAACTGCTTTAAGCCCTTATCCTTTTTTGGTTATGAAGCATATTAATAAAAACTTCAAAGCCGCTATCCAAAATGAATTAAATAATAATTCCTTTGATCTTATTCACTGTGATTGTTTTTATCCAATGCCTAATATCCCTAAAACTAAAATCCCTATTGTTTTAGTTGATTTAACCGTTGAATATAATGTTTATAAACACTATGTTGAAACTGTTACTGGTTGGAAAAAAATATTAAAACCATTTCTTTGGATAGACGTTTTAAAACTTAAATATTGGGAAACTCATTATTGGAAAAATACCCATACTGTAGTTGCCTTTGCCCAAGAAGACCAAGAACTAATTTCTCAAACTACCAAACGTAGTGATATTGAACTCTTTCAAAATGGAGTCGATAATAAATTTTTTGAGTCTAAGCCAAAAACTCCTAAAAGTAAGTTCCCCTCAATTCTTTTTGGTGTCTCCAATATGAAATGGATGCAAAACCGAGAATCGGTCGAAATGATTATCAAAGATTCTTGGGACAAAATTAAAGAAGCTGTTCCTGGTTGTAAGTTTTATATTATTGGTCGTCATGCCCCTGATTATTATGGTCATTATCGTTGTTCCGATATTATTGTCGAAGAGGCTGATTTTGATGGTCAAGATCATGATCCTATGTATTATTATCAATATTGTTGGACTTTAATTGCTCCTATGGGTAGTGGGGGAGGTACTCGTAATAAATTCCTTGAAGCCATGGCTTGTCGTTTACCTATTGTTACTACCCCAGAAGGTATGGGAGGTATTAAAATCGATAATTTTAAACAATCTATAATTTGTGATTACGATAAAATAGCCAATTACACTATTGATCTTCTTAAGAATGATAAAAAAAGAACCACTATGGGGGATGAAGCCAATAAATTAATTAGTAGCAAATATTCATATCAAGGCAGCGTTAAAGGTCTTAACCAAATTTATCAAAAAATTACTAATGAAAAACAAAATTGATCTTTCCATCATCATCTTAAATTTTAATTCCCGAGATTATCTTCAAAAATGTCTCTCCAGTATTTATAAATCAAAATTAGATGGTTTTAGTATTGAAGTTATTATTGTTGATAATAATTCTACTGATAATAGTATTCAATTAGCCCAAAACCTAACTGATAATGACCAAAAAATTACCACTAAGTATTTATTATTAAAAGATAACCTTGGTTTTGCTCATGGTAATAATCAAGGTGTTAAAAAAATAAATCCAACTAGTCGTTATGTTTTATTCTTAAACCCCGACACCATCGTCGATCCTAGTACTTTTAAAAACATGATTGAATTTTTTGATGGTGATAAAAAAGTTGATGCTGCTACTTGTTATATTACTTTAGCCTTAACCGGTAAAATGCAACCAGAATGTCACCGTGGTTTTCCTACTCCTTGGCGTTCTTTTTGTTATTTTTCTGGTCTTACTAATCTATTTCCCAAATCTCATCTCTTTGCTGGTTATTTTTTGGGTCATTTAAATAAAGATAAAGTTCACCAAATAGAAGCCTGTGTTGGTGCTTTTTTAATGGTTAAAACTAAAGTCGGACAAAAAATAGGCTGGTGGTGTGAAGATTATTTCTTCTATGGTGAAGATTTAGATTTTTGTTATCAACTTAAAGAGAATAATTTTAAACTATTCTTTAACCCTCAATGTAAAATCACTCATTTTCAAGGAGTGTCTTCTGGTTTAATTGATCAAAGTAAACATCTTTCCAAAGCCTCTCGATCTACAAAGATGAAAGTTGCTCAAGCCAGTACTCAGGCTATGAGAATTTTTTATGAAAAACATTTACTTAAAAAATATCCTAAACCAATTCAAAAATTAGTTTTATTTGGCATAAAGCTATTAGAAATTAAAAGGATTTCTAAAGCTAAATATTTATGAAACAACACATAGTTATTGATGCCCGACTTTATGGCCCAAAGCATACTGGTATTGGTCGATATACTAAAAATCTCTTAAAACTTTTAATTAATCAAACTGGATTTTCTAAATACAACTATACCCTTATTATTTATAAGGATTTAGAAACCGAAGTTAAAAAAGATCTTGGAGACAATTTTAATTATGTCACCACCAATATCAAACATTATTCTATTTCAGAACAATTAATTCTCCCATTTCTAATTTACAGACTCCATCCAAACTTAGTTCACTTCACCCATTTTAATAAACCGATCTTTTATTTTGGCAAATCAGTCGTTACTATCCACGATCTCATTAAACACTTCTTTAAAGGCCGTCTTAACACCACCAAAAGTGCTTCTATTTATTGGGTAAAACACTTTTTTTATCTAATTATCACCAATATTGCTATTAAAAGTAGTTACATTATCGTTCCTAGTAATTTTTGGAAAGATTATTTAATCGATAATTTTAATATCAATTCAGACAAAATAACTACCACCCATGAAGCCGTTGACCCTAATTTTTTAGCCAAAATCGATAATCTTGAGGGGAAAGAAAAACCATATAATAAAAAAAATCCCTATATTATCTATACCGGCAATCTTTACCCTCACAAAAATGCTTCAATTATTGTTGAAGCTTTAACTAAACTACCTTTTTTAAGTTTAAAAATTATTTGTGCTAGAAATTATTTTACTGATAGGCTTCAAAAATTAGTTAAAAAATATAAATTAGGAAAACGAGTTGAATTTTTAGGTTATATTCCAGATGAAGATTTTAAAAAAATATATTCTCACGCTCTCGCCCTAGTTCACCCTTCATTTATGGAAGGATTTAGTTTAACTGGTTTAGAAGCTATGGCCCTAAATTGTCCCGTTATTTCTTCCAATAATAGTTGTCTCCCCGAGATTTACCAAAATTCTGTTCTCTATTTTGACCCCACTAATGTTAATGAATTAGTTGAACAAATTGAAAAACTCTATCAATCTCCTAAACTTCGACAACAACTATTAAAACTAGGCCGTCTTCAAGTTAAAAAATATTCTTGGAATAAAACTGCCAAGCAAACTTTTGCTGTTTATCAAAATCTTTTAAAATGCAAAAACCAAAGATAGCTATTTTTTATGACTGGTTAAACCAGTGGGGAGGAGCTGAAAGGGTTTTATTAAATATTTTAAAAATATTTCCCCAAGCTTCCGTCTATACTATTATATATAACCCTAAAAAAACCAAATGGTTGCCTAAAAAAATTAAAGTTAACCCATCAATTTTAAATAAATTTTCTTTCACTAAAAAAAATAGTCTCTTCCACACTCCTTTTTATTCCATAGCCCTAGAACAATTTGATTTTTCTCAATTTGATATTGTCATTTCTACTACTCAAGTTAGTGGGCATTGTCTTTTAACCTCACCAAACACCCTTTTTATTTGTTATCTACATAATATCAACCGCTATGCTTATCAAACCCCTCCTCAGTTTAAATTTTTAAAACCTCTTTTAACTCTATACAAAAAATCTGATTTCATTTATGGACAACGGCCTGATTATCTTCTTTGCAATTCTAAAACTGTTCAACAAAGAATCCTAGATAATTATCATCGATCTAGCCAAATAATTTATCCTGGTGTTGATATAAATTTTTTCCGTCCTGGGCCCAAAGTTACTTCAGAAAAATATTTCCTCGTAGTTTCTCGTCTAGTTAGGCATAAAAAGATTGATTTAGCTATTAAAGCTTGTCATAAACTTGGACTAAAACTTGTTATTGTTGGTCAAGGCCGTGATAAAAATCAATTAATTAAATTAACTCAACAACTTAAGGATAAAAACATAACTTTTACTGGTAAAGTTAATGCCAAAAAATTATTAGAGTTATACCAAAATTGCCAAGCTTTAATCTGCCCTCAAATTGAAGATTTTGGTCTAACTCCTCTAGAAGCTCAAGCTTGTGGTAAACCAGTTATTGCCCTAAAAAAAGGTGGTATTACTGAAACAGTTATTGATCGAAAAACCGGACTTTTCTTTGAAAAACAAACCGTTAAATCGCTTACTCATATCCTCAACCAATTTCATCCAAAAGACTTTAAAAAACAAGATTGTATTGATAATGCCTCTCGGTTTTCTAATGAAATTTTTATGCTAAAATTTAAAGAAGTTATCAATCAATTATGGCAACAACACCAAAACATTATTTTGTAATCTTATGCGGCGGCACTGGACCCCGTCTTTGGCCTCTCTCTAAAGCTAATCATCCTAAACAGTTTTTAAATTTGTTTGGTAAAAAAACTCTATTAGAACAAACTATTGATCGAGCCAAAAAAGTTTGTCCTTCAAAAAATATTTTTATTGTTTCTAATCAAAAATATAAAGAAAAATTAGAAGAAATACTAAAAAAACAAATACCTCAACAAAATTTCATCTATGAACCGGCTAAAAGAAATACTGCCATGGCCATTATCCTTACCCTCAGCCATATTTATCAACTTGATCCCAATGCTATTGTCACCACTAGTGCTGCTGATCAATATGTTCAAAAAACTCTTAAATTTAAAAAAACTATTAATAAAGCCTCCACTTTAGCTCAAAAACATAATAGTATTGTTACTGTTGGTATAAAACCAACTTGGCCAAACCCTAGCTTTGGTTATATTGTCCCTCAACAAAAAAATAACAACTACGCTAATGTTAGTTTCTTTATTGAAAAACCAGATACAGACACTGCCGAAAAATTAATCAAAAAAGGTAGTTTTTGGAACTCTGATATCCATACTTTTAATATCAATACCATGCTTGAAGAATTCAAAAAAATTCAACCAGAATATTTTGAATTTTTTGAAAAATTAATTACTAACCCTGGAGCTAAAGAAATTGAAAATATTTACAGTAAATCCCCAAATTTAAATATCAATCATGTTATCTCTGAAAAATCAAAAAGTATGTTAGTTATTCCAGCCGAATTTGATTGGTCTGATGTTGGTGAATGGAAGCCTATCTACGCTAAAACTGAAAAAGACAATAATGGGATTGCTCTTTTAAATAAAGAAGTTGACCATTTAGAATTTGATTCTAAAAATTGTCTTATTTCTGCTCCAAAAAACAAGATGGTTGGCTTAGTTGGGGTTAATAATTTAGCCATTATCGACACTCCTGATTCTCTTCTTATTTGTAATCTTGATCAAAGTGCTAATGTCCGTGACATTGTTTCTCAAATTGTCAAAAAGAAAAAATTTAAAAAGTACTTTTTAAAATAAAATGAAAAAAATCTTATTCTCCGCCTTTAAAAGGACTATCGATATCATCGGTTCAATTATTCTTTTAGCTATTTTTTCACCAATTATATTGGTCACCATGATTTTAATTAAAACTGATTCCCCAGGACCTATTTTCTTTAAACAAAAACGGGTTGGTAAAGATAGTCATGAATTTTGGATGTATAAATTTCGTTCTATGTATATTGGTGATAATGACAAAAGGTTAAGAGAAAATTACCCCGATCTTTGGAAAAAATATAAAGAAAGTGGTTGGAAATTAGAAATGTCTGAAGATCCTCGCATCACTCCAATTGGTAAAAAAATTAGATCATTAACCATTGATGAATTCCCTCAATTAATAAATGTTTTAAAAGGGGATATGAGTTTAGTTGGACCTAGAGCTTATCGAGAAGAAGAACTTCAAGAACAAGAAAAAAAATATCCAAAAACCAAAAAATATATCAAAATTATTAGATCAGCTAAACCAGGTATTACTGGTGTCTGGCAAACTTCTGGTAGAAATGATATTTCCTTTGAACAAAGAGCTCAAATGGACGCTAAATATATTAAAAAACAATCTTTTGTCGAAGAAATTATTATTATTCTCAAAACTCCCATTTCCATGCTTTCTCGCTGGTAAAAGTTTTAAATATTAGTTAAACTAATTTCAATGGATTTAATTAATCTAAATAATCAACCACCTGTTAAACCAGTCACTCCTCCTATCTTAAAAAAGAAAAGGTTTACTTTTAATAAAAAGAAAGTCATCCACATTCTTTCAATTGTTTTAATAGTTATTACTGTTCTTGCTAGTATTTTTTTTCTAACTGTCTTTTTACCAGGGAAAAAGATCCTTACTAAAGTTAATGCTATAAAAAGTGAAGCCCAAATTCTTCAACAAGCCATCAGTGATAAAGATTTAGAAAAAGTAAAAGGTAATCTTGTTAATATCGAAAAAGATACTAAGCTCATAGAATCCACCTATAAAAAAATGTCCTATCTAAAAATAGTTCCTGTGGTTAGAAACTATTATAAAGATGGTCAAAGAATTATTAGTATGGTTTATGAAGCTATTGATGCTGGTGAAATTGCCATTCAAGCTATTGAGCCTTATAAAGACTTTCTTGGAATTAAGGGTAGTTCGACTAGTGGCGAAAAAACCACTGAAGACAGAATTGCTTTTTTAACTGAATCAGCTGAAGGCTTAGTTCCTTATCTTGATAGTTTAGAAGCTAAAATAACTAATATTGAAATTTATTTAAACGAGATTGATGCTAATCGTTATCCTGAAAAATATAAAGATACTGAAGTTAGATCTAAAATTTATAAAGGTCAAGAAACTATCACTCAAGCCAAAAATTTTATTAAAGATGGTAAACCATTATTATCAAAATTATCTTGGCTTTTAGGCAAAGACAGTCCTCGTCAATACCTTATGATTTTCCAAAATGATGGTGAACTTAGACCGAGTGGTGGGTTTTGGACCGCTTATAGTACTTTAACCGTAAATAACGGCAAAGTCACCCCTGGTGTTGCTAGTAATATTTATGATCTTGACGATAAATTAAACAGCAAAGTTGCTGCTCCTCGTCTAATCAAAAGTTATCATATCAATGTCCCTTATCTTAACCTTCGTGATAGTAATCTTTCTCCTGATTTCCCCACTGATGCTCAAATATTTTTAGAACAATATTTAAAAACCACTGGAGGTAAGGGTGATTTTGATGGTGTTATCGCCATTGATACTCAATTATTAGTTGATATGGTTAAAGTTTTAGGTAAATTAGATACTCGAGTTGGTACTTTCACTGCCGAACCTGATAAAAGATGTGATGGTTGTCCTTCTATTATTTATGATCTTCAATGGATGTCTGGTCGTCCTCGAGACTATATTGAACCTAATCGAAAAGATTTTATGAATCCTCTTATGTCAGCCTTATTATCCAATGTCATGGGATCAGAAAAAACTAAAATGGCTGCCCTAATTGAAGTCTTCTTTAAGGATATGAATCAAAAACACATTATGGCTTATTTCCCTGATCAAGAAATGCAAGAAATAGGAAATTTAGCCAATATTACCGGTAAAATATCTCAAACAGATAATTCTATTGACTACCTTCATTTAAATGATGCTAATTTCGCTAGTGCCAAAAGTAATATCTTTATTACTCAAAAAATTAAACACGACATTACTATTAAAAATGGAGTTGCTGAACATAAAATTTCAGTTACCTATACCAATCCTAGTGCTGCCTCTAATTGTAATTTAGAAAAAGGGGATTTATGTCTTAATGCTTCACAGTACCGCGATTTATTTAGATTTTATGTCCCTATTGGATCTAAACTCATAAAAATGACTGGTTCAGAAATTGAAGCAGTTCAATATGAAGAATTAGGGAAACAAGTATTTGAGGGTTTCTATGGCGATAAATATCCTCTCTATGCTAAATCAAGTGTTAAAACTTCTGTTCAATACACTTCTGGAGCTACTATTGGCTCAATTTATACCTTAATGCTTCAAAAACAACCAGGCACAAAAGGGGTTGAATATGAATTAACCGTTAATGGTAAAAAACAAGAACCTTTTATTTGGTCAGCCGATAAAACCATTAAATTATCCCTGTAAATGGATAAATATAAAAGTACAGAATGCATTGTCATTAATCATCGTAATCTGAAAGAAACCGATAGTTTAGTTACTCTTTTAACTCCTAGAGATGGAAAAATCATCGCCTTAGCCAAAGGTGTTAAAAACATCAAAAGTAGCCGACTTGGTAGCCTTCAATTAGGTAATATCAGTAAAGTTCACCTCTATCAAAAAAATGAATTTATTTGGATTTCAGAAGCTCAAACTGTTAGTCAATTTCTTCAAACCGATAAAAGTTTAACTCAATTAAATCTTTTATTTTATTTTTTAGAAATCATTAATCGACTTATTGCTGAAAATCAACAAATTGAAAATGTCTACCAAATTTCTAAAAATATTATTCAATCCATTAATAAAAATTTAGTTAATCACTATATTGAAAATGAAATCAGATTATTAGATGTCCTCGGATTTGGTGTCCCACCAGAAATTAAAACTAATTTTATTAAAAAAGATTATAAAACTGCTCAAAAACTTATTAAAAACTTTTTTGAATCTATTATTGAAAAACCTTTAGAAAGCAATAAATTATTTCAATAGTTTGGTTTGTGTTAAAATACCGGGAAAACAAAAAAAATAATATTTAAGTAAATCAACTATCAATGGCAAGTAAGGAATTAGGAGAAATAAGCGATAGAAATTTCACACGAGAAGGCCTTAAAAAACTAGCCGAAGAAATCAACATTCCCCTACAAGAGATCCATCAAGAACTTAAAATTCCAAATGAAAAAGTAGTATTATTTTTTTCAGCCGAAGAAATAATAAATAATTCTCATCCTTTCTCAATTAAAAAACTATTTGGACATAATTATTCACCAGAAGATATATCTTTCTTCCACAAAAGTGCTCCAGTTATTAGTGATGCCATACACGAACGCAAAAGGGCTTCTTCTCCAAAAGAATCAATGGCTGCTCTGGAAAAACTAGACCAAATACTCATTGAAAAAAGTGAAACAGCTAAAACTGTTTATCAACTAAGTACTCTTTATTACACCGCTCCTGCTGGAAGTAAAGCCAGAAAACTTATTTTAGAAAAAATCTACAAATTATTAAATCAATAAAACCTTTAGAAAGTAATAAGCTTTTTAAGTAATCTCAGGTTATAATATTGCATGGCAGAAAAAAATCAAACCGACCTTGTTAATAAAGTTGTTAGTCTCTGTAAAAGAAGAGGAATAATTTTTCAAAATTCAGAAATTTACGGT